>QWCL01000024.1_pt1 | contig 74069 bp, 55 predicted proteins | sample 1972551 | NCBI WGS metagenome assembly QWCL01 (sample SAMN09866709, study PRJNA288562) | Human oral metagenome isolate term2_saliva, whole genome shotgun sequencing... | isolation source: mouth | host: Homo sapiens | place: USA: California
GCTACGCCTACCGCCCTGCTGGTGGGTACTGGCCGCGCCGCCCAGTTGGGCGTGGTTATTCGTGGCCCGGAGGTGCTTGAATCTACCCGCCGCATTGACACGGTGGTGCTGGATAAGACCGGTACGGTCACCACGGGGGTAATGCACCTGGCTCAGGCGGTGTTTTTCGACGACGCCGCCGAGGTAAGTGACGCTGGCGGCGCTGGTGCTCAGGCCGGTGCTGCTAGCGACGGCGCCACGGTTGTGGACTTGGGGGAGGGTGCCACCCTAAGCCCAGCCCAGCTGCAAACCCTGGCCCTGGCCCAGGCGCTAGAGATTCCCTCTGAACACCCAGTAGCCCGCGCTATTGTGGCGGGCACACAACTAGACGGTGTCCAGGCGCCCCAGATCAGCGAGTTCACTAACCATGCTGGTCGTGGGGTCAGCGCCACGGTAGCCCGCGCAGCAGGCCAGGTCACTTACGCCGTCGTCGGTAAAGCCACTTGGCTGAGCCAGCAGGGCGTAAGCCTTGAGCAGGCTGAAGCCCAGGTACGCGCCCTGGAAGACACCGGCGCCACTGTGGTGCTAGTGGCCTCAGGGCCGGATCCAAAATCATTGCGCCTGCGTGCCGCCCTAGCTGTGCGCGACGAGCCCAAACCCACTACCGCCAAAGCCATTAGTGAGCTCAAAGCTATGGGGCTGCGTCCCATCCTGCTCACCGGTGACAATGAGCGCGCCGCCAAGTTCATCGCCGCCCAGGTGGGTATTGATGACGTAATCGCCCAGGTGCTGCCCGAGGATAAACGCGACGTGGTGGCTCGCCTGCAAGGTGAGGGGGCTAATGTGGCCATGGTGGGTGACGGTGTTAACGACGCCGCCGCTCTAGCCCAGGCGGGCGCTGCCGGTTTGGGCATGGCCATGGGTACCGGCTCAGATGTGGCCATTGAGGCCGCCGACATCACGCTAGTGCGCGCCGACCTGGAGGCAGTTGTGGCTGCTATCAAGGTTTCGCGCGCTACGCTGCGCATCATTAAGCAGAACCTGTTCTGGGCTTTCGCCTATAACGTGGCCGCAATTCCGCTGGCCATGGCGGGTTTGCTCAACCCCATGATCGCCGGGGCCACTATGGCTATGAGCAGCGTGATCGTAGTGTCTAACTCGCTGCGACTGCGCCGCGTGAAGTGATCTGACAGTGTGAAGTGACATAGAATAGTCTGGCTACTTCGAATTAAAGCGCGCACTTTGGGCTGCTAGCCCGGGTGCGCGCTTTGTTATGCACACTAGATAGTGTCTTGGAAGGTGCAGCGGACAAAATAAAATATCCCTAATGAGCTTCGCTATTTAGCGGGGGATATGTGGGGATATAAGGCCCAGTTTCATAGACTAGCCTCATGACCCAAGCGCCAGATCAATCTGCGGCCGGTAGCCCCGCCGCCACCCCGGATAGCCGGGTAGCTACCGCCGTCGAAAAACCCAGCGCCCCAGCTGAGGCCGCCAACTCGGCCCGCCCAGTTGGTTTTCCCCGAGTAGGCACCACCTCCCAGGCGGAACCACAGCCAACTTTGGTAGAAACCAGCACCCTAACCTTGGTTGACACCCTAGAGCGGCGCGAACACCGCACCCGCGACCTACTATTTGCCGGTGTCTGCGCGCTAGGTCTAGTAACGGTTTTTCTACTGGCTGTGTTCGCCCAGGCAACCACCACCGCTGTCATTTATGACGTACAGACCGTCTTTTCCCAGCTGCTGCGCCGGGTGCTGGTGTTCCCGCTGCAAGCCTTTGAAGGTATCGTCACTTTAGCTCTGCCCCTAGCGTTGATGGGGCGCGCTTTGCTGCATAAGGACTGGTGGCGCTCAGGCCAAGCCCTGATCGCCCTAATCAGTGCTTATCTGCTGTCTGTACTGTTCACATACCTGTTGCAGCTGCCGGTGTTTAACCAGGTGCACAACGGCATGATCTCCTACCGCAACCTAAACACCTACGAGATTCTCTCACCCACCTATGCTGCCTTGGCTGCAGTTATTTTGGCTTCCGGTAAACACCAATCCAAGCTGGTAAAAACTTCCTGGTGGCTGCTGGGAATTGTGGTGGGTGTTTCGGTGCTGCGTTCAGCTATCACGCTGCTGGCAGCGGTGGCCTCAGTGCTGTTGGGTCTTATCGCCAGCTACCTGGTGCTTTACATTATGGGTGTGGCCAGCGAAAACGCCACTGGGGTGGCTCTGGCGCGCGGCCTGCGCCGCTGCGGTGTGGACGCTGTCAAGGTGGTGCGTCTAAACCCGTGCCAAGCCCCCCTGCAAGCCTGGCAGGTACGTACCGACTCCCAGCTTGGTTACACCGAGAAAGTACGTGAAAACCCGATCGTTTCCACCCAAGACGACGGCGCCGTCGTCGAAACTGAAACCCCCCAAACCCTAGCCCCAGCCGGCAATGACGAAAAACTTACCCCCCTACCCGACTACAACTGCGCCCACGAGCTGGAACTAGCCGAAGAACTGTGGCAATCCCAAAGCGAAGATATTCACCGTATCTACGCCGTGTGGGACCAAGACGGCAAACGCTATGACCTGAGCGTAATGGACACTGACACGCACGTGGTGGGCTTCCTATCCACCGCCTGGGACACCCTACGCACGCGCGGCCTGGCCCCAGCGAAAAACTATTCGGTACGCGCCAGTGCAGAAAACACGGTGATGATGAACCAGATGGCGCGCAGTCGGGCCGTGCGCTCCCCGCAAATTCTGGGCGTGGCTGAGGCAGAAGAATCAATGCTGCTGGTCACCGAGCATATTGTCTCTCCGCGCGCATTTGGGCAGTTAGGCGACCAAATCTCTGACGACACTTTGCTGGATTTGTGGACCCAGCTGCGCCGCGCCCACACGGTTGGCCTAGCCCACCGCGCCATCAGCGATCAAAGTGTGCTGGTGGATGCTGGCGACCATATTTGGCTAACCGACTGGGATGACGGCGAACTGGCTTCCTCTGAGCTCTCGCGCCGCATGGACCTAGCCCAAACCCTGGCCCTAGTGGCTCTAAATGTGGGAGTGGAGCGGGCCATTGCCTCAGCCTCGCGGGTGCTGGATCGCGATCAGGTAGCTTCTATCGCGCCGATGCTGCAAAAGGTGGTGTTGCCGCGCTCTACCCGTGCCGCCATGGGTCGACGCGGCAAGATTTTGCAGGAGCTGCGTGATGCACTGGTGGCGTTGGTGCCTACGGCCCAGGCTGAACCCACCAAGATTAACCGTTTCTCTGCCCGCACTATTTTCATGGCGATTGTGGGTGTGGTGGCGCTGTGGACGGTGCTGGGCCAGATGAACTTCACCCAGATCTCTGCGGCGGTTGAGCAAGCTAATTTCTGGTGGTTCTTGGCGGCGCTGGTGTTCTCACTGGCCACCTATGTGGGCGCCGGTATGACGCTGGTGGCTTTCACCCCCAACAAGCTGGGTTTGATTCGGGCTACCGAGGTGCATTTTGCGTCTTCTGTGGTGGCGCTGGTGGCTCCGGCCGGTGTGGGTGGGGCGGCTATGAACTTGCGTTTCCTTAACCGTAAGGGGGTGCCGACGGCGGTGGGTGTGGCCACCGTGGCGTTGGTGCAGGTTTCCCAGTTTGTGGTGACTGTGGTGCTGCTGGGTATTTTGGCGGCTACCACCGGTACTTCTTCTGGCTTGTCGCTGCCTTCTGGCTGGGTGCTGGTGGCGGTAGTGGTGGCGGTAGTGGTGGCTGCGGTGGCTTTGGCGGTGCCGCAGCTGCGCAGCTGGATTTGGCTGCATATTGAGCCCACTGTTAAGCAGGTGTGGCCGCGTCTGGTGTGGTTGGCTTCCAACCCCACTCGTATGGGTGTGGGCGTGTTGGGTACCGTGATTTTGTCGTTGGCCTACATCTTGTCTTTCGGGGCTTCGCTGTGGGCCTTTGGCTATTCGCTGCCTTTCGCGGTGTTGGCGATTACTTACCTGGCTTCTAACACGGTTGGTTCTGTGGTGCCTTCGCCTGGTGGTTTGGGTCCGGTGGAATTGGCTCTCACCGGTGGTTTGGTTACTGCCGGGGTACCTAGCGGTGTGGCCGTGTCTGCGGTGTTGGTTTACCGTCTGGTTACCTTCTGGATCCCGATTCCGCTGGGTTACTTGTCCTTGCAGCGCCTGCAAAAGCGTGGTGACCTGTAAAGGCCTGCTGGCTGCGTTTTTCGACAGTGCCCTCGGGGTTCCTCGACGGCGCCCTGGGTATCGGGGCCGACGGCGTACTGGAGCTTAGGCTCGATGGTGCCGTGGGGCTTAGGCTTAGCAGCGCCGTTTAAGCGTTTGCCAGGAGGTAAAGGGCAAAAACCAGGCAGGAAATAATAGTGGCGATCCAGGAGATTACCCAGCCGCGATAACCGGCCCGCTTAGATTCTACGATCGCAAAAATCCCCAAAACCATGGTTACGAGAACTACCCCAGGAATCGGGGATAGTATTAGCGAGGCTAGGGCGATGAAGCAGATTGCTGGAGTTTTTTGTCGCGGAGCGTTATAGCCCGCAAAAGCAAATACTTCACGCGGATTTACTTCTTGCGTACCTGGAAACACAAAATCGTCAGGAACAATCTGGCCCGGGAAGCCGATTTGATTAGCGCCGGCATTGTTATTGGGGGGCTGGTGTGTAAATACGCCGGATACGCTCATGTCTTAAGTGTGCCCAGCTGGGCCACGCTGTGCAACATCAACCCAGCTGCCAACTATCAAAGTTGGATCTGTCGGCACACAAACTGGGCGTGCTGACAGCTCAAAGCAGGCGTGCCGGCGCACAAACTGTACATGCTGACAGCTCAAAGCGGTGTGCCGGCGCACAAACTGTACATGCTGACAGCTCAAAGCAGGCGCGCCGACACTCAAGGTAGGCCTAGCCGGCCACAGCCGTTTTGACTATCCCAGATAAACGTAGGGTCACTTATGTTTCACGTGAAACATAAGTGACCCTAGTGCTATTAGCTAGCGGTCAGTTATTCCTGCTCGTCAGCCTTAGAAGCCTGCTTGTGGCGCTTGGAGTAGGCCGGGCCTTCCAGTTCCACGCCGGCAGGTGCTGAGGCGGGGGAGGGGCTTTCCAGGTTGGTGCCACGCAGCTTCGAGATAGCGCGCATCAGGTGGTAGATGATGATGGCGCCGAAGGAGCCCAGGGCGATACCGGAGAAGGACATGTCGCCCACTACCCAGGTGTAGTCAGCGATAGCCACAACCATGGCTACGGCAGCAGTGTTGAGGTTTACCGGGTCAGAGAAGTCAACCTTGTTCTGCACCCAAATACGCACACCCAGCATACCGATCATGCCGTACAGGACCGTGGCGGCGCCGCCCAGCACGCCAGCGGGAATGGTGGCAATAACCGCGCCGAACTTAGGTAGCAGGCTCAGCGCCAGGGCAGAAATGCCGGCCACCACATAGGCGGCGCTGGAGTAGACGCGGGTAGCAGCCATAACACCGATGTTCTCGGCGTAAGTGGTGGTACCAGAACCGCCACCGCTACCAGCGAGCATGGTGGAAACGCCGTCGGCAAACAGGGCGCGGCCGGTGATGTTGTCCAGGTTTTCGCCGGTCATAGCGGATACAGACTTAACGTGACCCACGTTCTCAGCCACCAGCACCAGCACTACGGGCACAAACACCCCCAGGTACTTAAAGTCAAAGCTGGGAGCATGGAAGGCGGGTAGACCCACGATGGCGGCCTTGTTGATAGCGGAGAAGTCCACTTCACCCAGGGCCACGGCGGTGGCGTAACCAATCAGCACACCAATCAAAATGGACAGGCGCCCAATGATGCCCTTAAACAGCACCGTGATCAGCAGGATAGACACAATGGTGACGGTGGCGGTGATAGGAGCCTGCTTAACGTTATTCCAGGCTGAAGGGGCCAGGTTGAAACCGATCAGGGACACAATCGCACCGGTAACCACCGGAGGCATCAGCTTGTCGATCCAGCCGGCACCCACAAAGTGCACCAGCAGACCAATAACCGCCAGGGTTAGACCCACCGCAATAATGCCTCCCTGAGCTAGGGAGGCCTTGTGTGGGTCAATCAAACCGCCATTAGAAGCGTTGTAGCCAGTGACTGCGCCAATAGGGGCAATCAGGGCAAAAGAACTACCTAGATAGGAAGGCAAACGTCCGGCAGTAATTCCTAGGAACAGCAAGGTACCCAGGCCGGAGAAGAACAAAGTAGTAGTAGGGGAGAAGCCGGTGAGCAGCGGCACCAGGAAGGTAGCGCCGAACATAGCTACCACGTGCTGCACACCAATCCCGATGGTGCGCGGCCAGGTTAGACGTTCGTGGGGGGCGACGACGTCTCCCGGCTTTACTGAGCGGCCGTCACCGTGCAGGGTCCAAAAACCTGCCTTAGACATTTACTGTCTCCTGTCGCAATGGAAAAAGGGGTCCATGCGGCAGAGCCCGTGCGTCTGGCGCGTTCGAGCGTCGTCGTCCGAGCGCTGCCAGACCACCAGTCTAGACCTAATTTCGCCGCAAGCTAATGCTGTGGCAGTAGTAGTTAGGACACACTCAGCGCCAGGGCCGCTGCGGCCCCCGCCATCAACCAAGGCCCAAAAGCGATACGTCCCTTAAGTTTCAACCTGCCGCTAAGTAGCAAAGCCAGCGCCACCAGACCACCAAAGAAAAAACCCAAATACAAACCCATTAGCAGGGTGCTCCAGCCGTGCAAAGCTAACAGTGGCCCCAGTACCACATACAAATTGGCGTCACCCATACCAATGCCCGGAGCTCGCCCCCACAGCTGCGGCAGCAAACTCAATGCAGCCAGGGCAATATACACCAGGGCGCCCCCGCCCAAAGCCCGCAGTAAGTCGCCAGCGCGTAGGGGAGCGGCGACGTCGTCGATACCAGCAGGCGCTACTTGCGGGCCTAGCCAGGCTAAAACCATTCCCAAAAGCAACACTGTGCCGGCAACCGAAAGCAGGCGGGTGGGTAGGTGTTGCACGCGCCAGTCCACCAGGGCGGCAGGGATCAGGGCGGCTAGTACCGGCACGGACAGGGGTAGTGACGACGTCGCAGCCGTGCCAGTTAGTGCCTGAGGTAGTGACAGCACCCCCACTAAAAGTGCGCCACCTAGTAGCACGCTAACCGCCATGCCTCGATTGGTTAAAGCGGCTACTAGTAGCAGGTCCTTAGCTGGCCAAGCTTCGCAGGGGGCGTCACCCACAGCCTTTATATAAGCGCGGGCCCAGGGCGCCAGCTTGAAGTAGGTTAATGCGCTAACAATTCCTAGCTGTAAAAAGGTGAATACAAGCGCAAGCAAAAGGTCACTTCTTGCCCTCGGATGCGGCTGCAGTGGGCTGAGAACAACCGGCAGGAGCGGTGATGGGGGAGCCAGACTTAATGGCAGCCATTTCCGCAGCAGACTTGATGCCGTGGTTGTACTGGGCGCCCAAAACTACGTTAACAGTGGTGTCAGAAGAGGAGGCGCGCGGGTCCTGCTGGACCACTACCGTGCCGCTAAATACCTGGGCCACGGTGTAAGCATTGGTGATACCCGCTGGTCCGGCGGTGAGCAGCACATTGCCGTCATAGGCGCCCTCAGCCCAGTCACCGGTGCTAAGCACAGTTAAACCAGTGTCTTTCAGGTTAGTTTCGGCGCTACCTGCCAAACCGGCCTTCTTGGTGCCGTTGTAGATATTGATGCTAATGTCAGTGATTTCGCCAGTAACCGCTTGGGCGGCAGGGCATACCGGGATGCGTTTAACTAGCGTGGGGGTGGGGACGGCTTGGAAGCCAGGGTCTGGTACTTTGACTAGCCCAGTGCCTACGACCAAACCGAGGGCCGTAGCAATAACCATTAGAACTAGACAGGTACCGATAATGACGCTTTGGCGCTGAGCCATGCGGGAGCGGTAGTTTGCTTTTGTTTCAACCTGAGGCACCCTTCCAGGGTAGCCGATTAGGGCGGGTTGAGGGGGCTAGTCATTACAATTTCACCAGGTAAATGCTTGGTGTCTTAAACCTGAGGAAGCCTGAAAATTAGCTGGGCGCAGGGAGTGTAAACGAGCCAAAAAAGGGTGCCTAAAGTGCGGTTTAGGGTAGCTGGCGCAAAATAATATTAATGGGCTATAGGTCTGACAACTTCGTGTCAAACTGTCACGAAAATTGGGTCAACTTCAGCGAAAATAGCACTGATCTGCACAAACGCTAGCACCTTAAACTTTGGCAAAACTGAGTACAAATGCCCAAAATCTCTAGTGGATCACATCACAGGTGTGGTAAATTAGTCAATAATCAGCCCTTTGACGGCTACCTGATCCCCAAACGAGGAGACGCAATATGGAAGACAGCATCATTGCGCGCATCCCACTCTTCGAGCGTATGTCGCCTGAGGAGCGAGAAGAGCTACGTGGCATGATGTCGCAGACAACTCTGCGCCGTGGTGAGGTTCTATTCAATGAAGGTGACTCCGGCGACCGCCTATACATCCTGCTCACCGGTAAGGTGAAGCTAGGTCACACCTCTGTTGACGGCCGTGAGAACCTACTAGCGGTCCTAGGTCCCGGCGAAGTAGTCGGCGAGCTAACTCTATTTGACCCGGGCCCGCGCTCTACCACTGCTACCGCCGTGGCCACCACTGAGCTGCTGGCTCTAGAGCACAACCAGCTAATGGGCTTTATTGACTCTCATCCCACGCTGGCCAAGGATATGCTGCGTGCCCTCGCGGTGCGTTTGCGTCGCACTAACATCGCCCTAGCTGACCTGGTCTTCTCTGATGTTCCTGGGCGTGTAGCCAAGGCCCTGTTGGACCTGGCTGAGCGCTTTGGTGCACCCACTGAAGACGGCATCCATGTCCCCCACGACCTAACCCAGGAAGAGCTAGCTCAGCTAGTTGGAGCTTCGCGCGAGACCATTAACAAGTCTCTGGCCGAGTTCGTTTCCCGTGGCTGGATCCGCCTGGAGGGGCGCGCTGTAACCCTTATCGACGTCGAGCGCCTCAAGCGCCGCGCCCGCTGATAAACGCGTATAAATAGCGCTCACAAGCTTTAGTGCCCGGTCGTAATTAAACGGCCGGGCACTGATTTATGTAGTGGCGCTAGCGCTTAAGGTGGCCACTAGTTGGTGGGGCGCTTGAGGTAGGCGATTAGGTTTTCGGTACCTGCCGGGCCGGGAACGATTTGGACTAGTTCCCAACCGTCGGCACCCCACTGATCCAAGATTTGCTTAGTTGCGTGCGTGATTAGCGGCACGGTTGCGTATTCCCAAGTAGTCATGATTACACCCTACCTGTTAGCTGGGTGAAAAGGGTGGGGTTGTGGGCGCTTTGAAGTGGTCTGATCTTAGGCTGCGGCGCGCGTGGTGGCGGCGTGAGAGGTAGCCTCGCTCAGGCTGGGCTTGCGCCGTAGTAGGGAGGTGCGGGCAGGCTTGCGTAGTTGGCGGATTTCCTCCGCCAGGGCGTCGTCGCTGGAAAGCCAGGCAGCCCAGTCAGTGATGTGAGGCATATTGCGGATCAAGGCGCGGCGTTCGCGCTCAGTTAAGCCGCCCCAAACTCCAAAGCTAGAGTCGCCATTGAGGGCTTCGGCCAGGCACTGCAAACGCACCGGGCATGAGTAACACAATTCGCGCGCTTCCCGCTGCTCGGCCCCCTTTCCAAACAGCAGAGTGGTGTCTATGCCGGCACACGCTGCCAATTGGGTCCAGGAATGAATTTCGTTATTCATTTTGGAACTACTTTCATTTGTCCAGGCGAGCACTTCTTTGTTACTCAGCTCACCCCAGACTCTACGCCTGTTTGTCCGCGGATTCAAATTCTCGCTGCACGTTATTTCAAAATTTTCCAAATTGGCACAAAAACAGAGTGAAACCAGGTATTAGTCCTAACAAAAATTTTGGCCTGCATGTCAGAAGTGTTACCAAGCCGCTCTGTCTCATTGCTTGCGCCATGACGTAGGCTAGGAACTATGTCGAAGTCTGCTAGCTCGAGAGTCTCCCTCTCCTCTCCCCGGGAGCTACTTGCCGCACTGCTCTCATTCTTTATGTTGGCCGTTGGTGGTGGCGTGTTCGCTGCCGGTTTCGCGTTGCCCTTTGTAGGGGCGGCTTCAGTTCTTACAGATGCCTCAGTGCAGCTGTTTGACGAGCTACCTAGCGACTTCAACGTGCTTCAGCCCTCTCAGATTTCCTATCTAAAGGGCTCAGATGGTCAAACCATCGCACAGTTCTACGCGGAAAACCGCATTGTTGTGCCGCTAGCCAAGATTTCCAAGAATGCCCAAAATGCTATCGTGTCCGTTGAGGACAAGCGTTTCTACAAGCACAAGGGTGTGGACCTGTCGGGTATGTTGCGTGCGGTAGTTACCAACGCAGCCGGTGGCTCCACCCAGGGTGCCTCTACCTTGACTCAGCAGTACGTTAAAAACGTGCTTATTGAGGCGGGTTTGCAGGCTAGCGACCCGGAGGCTGTGGAGGCTGCCCGCGCCGCCACCCCGGCCCGTAAACTGCGTGAAGCTAAATACGCTTTGACACTGGAAAAGCGCTACACCAAAGCGCAGATCCTGGAGGGTTACCTCAACATTGCAGCCTTCGGTCCTTCTACCTACGGTATTGAGGCTGCCAGCCGCCACTACTTCTCTCACGGTGCCGACAGCCTGAGCGTAGGTGAAGCTGCGCTGCTGGCCGGTATGACCAACTGGCCTACCCGCTACGACCCCATCACCAACCCTGATGCGGCTAAGACCCGCCGTGACTGGGTGCTCCAGAAGATGCTTGAGGAAAAGTTCATCACTCAGGAGCAGTACAAGGAAGCCACCAGTCAGAGCATCGACTCCATGCTGAAGGTAACCAACGCCGTCGGCGGCTGTGGCTCAGGCTCTAGCGGCGTAACCAAGAGTGCCGCCTACTTCTGTGAATACGTGGTGCGCGAGATCCTCACCAATGACGCCTATGGCAAGGATGAGGCCACTCGTCGTCAGCTGCTGCTGCGTGGTGGCCTGCAGATCACTACCACCATGGACATGGCTAAGCAGCAAGCTGCCTACGACACCATGGCTAACTGGCTGCCCACTGGGGATGAGTCCAACGTTAAGGGTGCACTAGTATCTATCGAGCCTGGCACCGGCAAGATCATCACCATGGTGCAAAATACCAACTATGGTGAGCCCAGCAATGATGACCCCACCGCCACTAAGCTGTCCTACGCGGCCGACTCTAAGCACGGTGGTTCTAACACTGGTGGTTTCCAGCCTGGTTCATCCTTCAAGCCGATTGTTTTGGCCCAGTGGTACCAACGGGGCATGTCTGGCTACACGGTGCTAGGCGGTGCCCCCCACACCTTCACCACCGGTGACTTCCACGCCAGTTGTGACCCGGGTTTCGCCATTGAAAACTGGAACGTGGATAACGCTAATGCTTCAGAAAACGTTAACCACACGGTTATTAACGCTACTGCCCTGTCGGTAAACGTTAGCTACGTATACATGCTTAGCCGTATGGACCTGTGCGCGGTCACCGGTCTGGCTAAGGATCTGGGTATAACCACGGTTGATGGCGGGGAAATCGACCACAACCCCTCTATGGTGCTGGGCACCATGAACGTAGCCCCGATTACCATGGCTAATGTTTACGCCACCTTCGCGGCTCACGGCACCTACTGCCCGCCCACCGCCATCACCAAGGTGACCAAGGATGACGGCACTGAGATCAAGGTCCCCTCGACTGCCTGCCGTCAGGTTATGGACCCCACTCACGCCGACCAGGTGGCATTGACCCTGACTTATGTAATGAAGGGGAACGGTACTGGCGCAGCGGCTGCCCTTAACCGGCCTAGCGCAGGTAAGACCGGTACTACCGAAAAGATGGATAACGCCTGGTTCGTGGGCTTTGTGCCGCAGCTGTCCACCGCCGTGTGGGTAGGCCACTCTGAGGGTAACTTCCACATGGACGGCCAGGTTATTGGTGGTCGCTACTATGCCACCATGTACGGTTCTGACCTGCCCACCCCGCTGTGGCGCGACTACATGAACTCGGCTCTTTCGGGCACTGAAGCTCAGCAGTTCAACCAGGTCAGCCTGGGTGGCAACAGCGCCGTCGGCAACACCGGGGCCACCCCCCATGGCAACAACAACAATAACAATAACAACAATAACAACAACGGCTATAACAATGGCGGTACTAACAACAACGGTACCGGCACCAACGGCAACTACAACAACTCCCAGGGGGGCAACACCACCACCAACGGTTTGAGCGCTGACAACTCCACCGGCACCCCCCAGGACCGTCGCAACAGCGGGAACGGCCAGTGAGTGCGCTTAAACAACTAGCCTGCGCCGTCGGCACTGTCGGCGGCGTGGGGGTGGCAACCCTAGGGTGGAGCCTAATCGAGGCTCGCTGGCCGGTGCTGCGTCGCATTGAGGTGCCCGTACTGGCCCCCGGCTCGGCGCCCATCAAGCTGCTGCATATTGCTGACCTGCACCTAACAGGAGCTACCAAAGCCCGGGTGGCGTGGGTGCGGGCACTAGCAGATATTGAGCCAGATCTGGTTATTAACACTGGCGACAATCTATCTACCCTAGGTGGCGTAAGCGCCCTAGGTGAGGCCCTGGAGCCGCTACTGGCCTTCCCCGGCGCCTTTGTGCTCGGTGATCACGACCGTCACGGCACGGTTTTCCGTTCACCCACCCGCTACCTGCGCCGCGATCCGCGTAGCAATGATGATCCGGTTGCTGACTTGCCTGTACTGCCCTGGGAGGAAGTACGTGACATGCAGCTAGCTGGCGGTTGGAAAGACCTGGATAACTGTCGCGATATGGTGGAAGCGGCCGGTCAGCTCATCGAGCTAGTGGGTGTGGCTGATGCTCATGCCGACGACGACGCCTTCCCGGAGCCTGTAGCTGCGGGGGAGGGCGCTGCGGGGGGCGCTAGCGCCGCCGTCGTGAAAATTGGCGTAACCCACGCCCCCTACCAGCGCGTACTAGACCAGATGGTGACCGATGGCGCCCAGCTAATTTTGGCTGGACACACCCATGGAGGCCAGCTGTGCCTACCCGGCTATGGGGCCCTAGTGTCCAACTGTGATCTACCCCCAGCCCAGGCCAGCGGCCTAAGCACCTGGCCTGCCAGCTTCAAAGCCATCCACAAGGGCACTGCCCCAGCTAGTGAGGAGGGCCAGGCCTACCTGCACGTATCGGCAGGTTTGGGGACCAGCCCCTTCACGCCGGTACGCACCGCCTGCCGCCCTGAAGCCACCCTGCTGACCCTCACGGCCCGCTAAGCTGACCCTAACCGCCCGCTAAATAGCTGTTTGTAACGCGCTACACATCCCAAGTTTGGGTTGCAATTGGCTTTAAGGTTGCTAAACACGCTATGATAGGCAGGCACCACGGGGTGTGGCGCAGCTTGGTAGCGCGCTTCGTTCGGGACGAAGAGGCCGCAGGTTCAAATCCTGTCACCCCGACTCATAAACTGCGTCTCAGGAGTAAAGCTCCTGGGACGTTTTGTTTTTAACCATTGTCATAGTGTGCGTTGCTGATGGTTACTGGTAGCGTGCAATGTATGCACACCGAATCGGCACCCGCAACCGCGCGTTTACCATTCCTTGTGGCTGTTTGCCGTCCCACCGGAGACATTGCCACTGATGAGTTAAACACGCTGCGAATGTACGGGCGCCTAGGTGATGAGGATCTAGAGATCATGGATCTACTAGATACCGATGCATGTGAGCCGGAAACCCTAAACCTGCAACGCGACTACAGCGGGGTAATCATTACGGGTTCTCCCTTCGGCTTCCACGGCGAGGACAAATCCCCAGAACATCAGCGCGTAGAGCGGCGTGTACGTGCGCTAGCTAAGCGTCTGATCGACCAAGACTTCCCCACCCTGGGTATCTGCTTTGGCTTGCAGGCGCTGAGTCTAGCTAGCGGCGGCAAACTGGTAGACGGCTTCGGGGAGGACCTACAGGCCCCCCGTATCAGCCTTACCGACGACGGTCACCGCGACCCGCTTACCGCCCACGCAGGCCCAGTTTTCTACTCCTACACCGGCCACTCACAGGCTGTAGGGCTACTGCCCAAGGGGGCCTCCATCCTCGCCACCGGGGACTTTTGCCACGTGCAAATGCTGCGCTGGGGTAAAAACGTTTACGGCACCCAGTTCCACCCCGAAATCACCCGTAAAGGTATGCATATCCGCATCAACACCTACGGGGACACCTACTACCCTGCCGACCAGAAGGCCGCCGTCATAGCGCGTTGCGACAGTGCTGATGTACTCAGCGCTAACCAGCTCATTACCCGCTTCGTTGAGCGCTACCAGCGCACCGCCTAAGCATGCGCTGCGCCTAGACTGGCCCAAAACAAACGGCGCCATATAAGCCCTAAAGCAGGGACGGCGTCGTAGAGGAGAAAAAATGGCCATCGACTTTGCCAAGTCGGACCGTAGCAGCATTGGCGTGGAGTGGGAGCTTCAGCTAATTGACTGCGACGACGAAAACCTACGCCAATGCGGTGACTGGGTAATTGACCAGCTCCACCGCGCCCACCCCGACACCCCGCTGGTGCATGGGGAGATGCTACGTAACACGGTGGAGCTAGTTTCGCGCAAACAGTTCTCCGTGGCCGCCTGCGCCGCCGACCTGCAAGAAGGCATCGAGCTGCTGCGCCCGGTGCTAGAACCGCTACGCATCGACCTGGCCAGCGCCGGTTCACACCCCTTTGCTGACCCAATTTTTCAGCGCGTGTCAGACTCGGCCCGCTACGCTGAGCTAGTTAACCGCACCCAGTTCTGGGGCCGGCAAATGCTGCTATTTGGCACCCACGTGCATGTGGGTATTGAGGACCGCGCCAAGGTCATGCCGATCTTGAACTACCTGGCCACCAAACTGCCGCATATGCAGATCCTCAGCGCCTCCTCCCCGTTCTGGGCGGGTGTAGACACTGCCTACTGCGATAACCGCGCCATGGTGTTCCAGCAGCTACCCACAGCGGGCGTACCGCGCCTATTTGAGCGTTGGCAGGATCTGGAGCACTACACCGACGACATGCTCAAAACCGGCGTGATTGACCACTTCGACGAGATCCGCTGGGATATTCGCCCCTCGCCGCGCCTGGGCACCATTGAGGTGCGCGTGGCCGACGCCGCCACTAACTTAACCGAGGTGCGCGCCATTGCCGCCCTGGTACATGCCCTGGTAGAAACCGCTTCACGACGCCTAGATAAGGGTGAAACCCTAGAAACCATTTCGCCCTGGTTCCTGGACGAAAACAAGTGGCGTGCTGCCCGCTACGGCATGGAAGCGATTTTGATCGAAAACATCCACGGCGACGAGGCGCTCATTACCGACACCCTGCCGCTACTGCTTAAAGAGCTAGAGCCTGCCGCTGCAGACCTGGGCTGTCTAGATGACCTGGCCATCTTGGACGACATCAGTCGCAACGGGGTGGGCTACCAGCGTCAGCGCCTAGTGGCCGCTAAATTCGGCACTCTGGATGCGGTAGTGGCCCATATGCGCGCCGAAATGGCTGCCGGTAAACCCATCAGCCCAAACAACTTCGAGTACGACAACGAGGCTATTTTTGGTGCTACACAGCACCACCACACCATCACCCGCTAGCGCGCTTGCTACGCGGTGGCGCTAATGCCCTGCTGCGCGGGCGGTGCCCTGGCCGGACTCTAACTGGCCCGCTGGCCGTTAATCAGGTGGTCCTCAGACGGCGCTAACGCGCTAGCGCCCACAAAACGTAACTGGCCCCCGGACCTTAAGTCCGGGGGCCAACACTGCCCGCTAACAGGTTATTTTTTGGGGTTAGCTAACCAGGCTGCTCTTAGCTAAAGGCTACTTTTTGGTGTTGGCACGATCCATCACTAGGCGCTCGCGGCGTCCAGCACGACGGGTAGAGTGCGAAACCACGCCCAGCATGATCAGGAACAGGCCAATGATCACCAGGCGGCCGCTGACGCCGTCGAGAAGAATAGCCTCAGACAAGATCCGGCCAAAGCGCGACTGCAAAGCCATATTGGCCAGGAAATCACCCAGGTACTGCTTGGTAATCGAAGGCACCACCACAAAGGGCAAGCCAATCAGCAAGGTAGTAATACCGGTGACGAAGGTGCCCAGGGAAGAGCGGGTCGCCGTCGCCATCACCACGATCAGCAGCACTATCGCCATGCCTAGCTCAATGATGCCGGCGGTGGAGAAGACCTTAGGCCAGCCATCAGCCAAAGCACCGGTGAGGGCGTTAGCGGCGGTGTGCATCAAGAACCAGGCGATCGGGAACAGCACTAGCGCCAGTAGAGTGCCACCCCAGTGCGCGGCAGCGCGCGAGGCGGGCTTACCAACCACAGTGGAGCCAGCTAGCAGTACGTCGTCGTCAACCTCATCGCCCGCATCGGATTGGTTAGCCGAATCGCTGAAAGCAGCAGTGCGGGTGGAGGCGAAGATCGCGCTAGAGGGGCTGGGGGCCACCGGGGCCAGATCCGCAGAGTCTGCCGTGGCCAGGTGGTCTAGGCGCTCAACCCCTACCGGGGAGGTGCTGGTAACTACTGGCTTAACAACCTCCTCCAGCTCCATGTCGGCGGCGTCCATGATGGTGGTTTCAGTGTGGTCACTGGCCACCACCTCATCGTCAGCAAAGTCAGCCTCGACGCTAGTCGCTTCAGGCTGCTCAGGGGCCGGGGGAGCCGGCGGCTCGGCTGCAGCTGGGGTGGTCTTGCTGAGCTCGTTGCTGGCTGTGTCCGTGGCGCCGGCAGCCAGGGTGACCGGGACGGCTGGTACCGGGGTGACTGGCACGGCCGGGGCTGGAGTAGCCGCAGACGGTAGGGTAATGCCCACGCTAGAGGCGGCAGAGGCGGCAGAAACCGCAGAATCGATAGAGAAAGTGGACTCTGCCGACAAAGCCGAGCTCACCGTGTGCGGCGGGGGAGGAATGCTGATAGCAGAGGGAGCATCAAAATCGGTAGGCAGCGGGACAGCAGCGGCCTCAACTTCATACGCGTCATTTAGCTCCTGGACGCTGTCTACAGCCTCCTGGTCTGCCTGGACGGTGCTTTCCGGGGTCGGTACGGTTACTGCGGGGGCCGGAGTTGCTGCGGGGGCCGGGGCGACGTCGTCGCTAGCTGAGGCCGGGGAGGTCGCAGCGGAGCTGTGCTCTAGGCTAGAGGGGGCACTAGCGGCGCTCACGCTAGAGCTGGTTTCCGCAGCCGAAGTGGTTTCCGCAGCAGAGACAGTTTCAGCGGCAGAAGCGCTCTCAGCAGCCGAGGTTGCGCTAGCAGAGGCGGCGCTAGCTGATACGGCACTAGCGGCAGAGAAGGAATCTGGGATCAGATCCTCACGCACCACCGGCACCTGGATGGTTTCATCGTCGCTATCCTCATCAACAGGCACAGGCTGAGGCACGGCAGTAAACAGGCTACGACGACGCACCGCGCCAGAGCGGGGGGCGGCAGCGCTGGCCGGGGGGTTGCTAGCCGCGCCAGCCGGGGCAGCGGAGGCCGGCTCACTGGCAGAGGCGGCAGAAGCGCCCTGAGCAGCAGAGTTAGCAGTGGCGGAGTTGGCGGCACCTGCATTTGCGGCGCCTGCATCAGAAACAGCCGGCTTGACGGCGTCGGCCAGTTCCGGGGCATTAGCTGAGGCAGCACTAACGGGAGACTGAGCAGTAACTGAAGCGGCAGCAGCACTGGCCGCAGTCAGCGCACTAGCGCCGGTAGACGCAGTGGCGCTGGTGGCAGCCGTGGTGGCGGTAGCGCGGCGGGCGGCAGAGTCAAAAGTGCCAGAAGTGTGGGCATTTTCAGCGTTAGTGTAGCGACGGCCAGTAGCCTGCGGGGTGTTAGCCAGCATGGCTGGCACACCATTGTTAGCCAAAGAGCTCGCGGGCACGTGCACCGAAGGGGTGGTGCCCAAAACCGGGCCGTTAACCGGCGTGCTGGGCGCGGATTTAGGGGTCTGGCTGGGCGGCATAGCCAGAGCAGATGCGGCGCTAGGGGCACCAGACTGGGCAGAAGCAGCGTTAGGGGCGGCGTCGGGAGTAGCACCAGAGCGGGCACTGAGCGGGGCTGAACCAGCTGAATCCGGGGTGGGTGCAGAAACCGCAGCTCCAGCGGCCTCAGGCGCAGCCGCAGAGGCAGCTGAAGGCACAGCGGCGCTAGAGGCGCTGACCGCAGAGTGGGCGCTACCGGCAGAGCGGGCACTCAAAGCAGAGGAGGCGCTGCCAACCGAGTAGGCGCTAGGAGCACTCAAAGCCGAGGCGGCGTTGGCCTCAGCGGCAGAACTGGCGGTGTAACCGGCTACCGCAGCAGCGGCACTGGCAGCGCTAGCAGCTGAAAGTGAAGAAACTGGAGGTTCGTCGTCGAAAAGATGCGCATTATTTTTACGCATCATAGGGCGCAGCTGGGCCTCGCCTTCGTCGTCGTCCCAGATGCTTGCGTTGGGCCGATTAGTACTCACAGCGTCTCCTTGGGCAAAAGCTATAGCGCAAGCAAAGGTATCCCTTATTTTTTGCGTTAACTACCAGGCGCGCCGTAAAACCGCGCAAATTGCCTGAATATGTGTCTAAAATAATGTTTTTGCTAAAAATATTTAGGTCTGGATTAATGGATTAAGCAGCTGCTTTATTGGTTTCCATAGCTAACTGCGCGGCCATTTGGGTGCGTCCAGCCTGGCGGGCCCAGTGTGAGCCGCGTGCCAGCGGTGACATCACTGCCGCCAAGAAAATCCACACCACCGGATCAATGACGATATAGCTGGCCGGGTCAGTGAACAGCGGGTCCTTGATACCCAGCAAAATTCCCGCACATAGCGCCAGGTAGAAAGCGAAAATTGTGCCCGCAGTGGCGGCCGTACCGGCGGTGGAGTTGCCGCTTAAGGCCCCCACACTTAGTAGCAGCAGCGCTCCGGCTACTAGTGCAAACAGCACCTTGCCGTGGCTGAAAGTGTGGGCGTTGGCAGCGAAAACATCCGCGCCAGCAACCACCCCGGAGCTAAAACCAGTAGCTACCAGCGCAAAAACCGTAAGCAAAGGGGTGGTTACCAGCGAAAGCATGTGGTCAGATTTACGCGACGGCGGCGGCAGCGGCACCTGGCCAGGCTGCTGGTCCAGCTTGGCCATTTGCTGGGCGTAAACCGCTTCACGTCGCCCAGCACGGCGAGCACGGCGCATACCCATAGCCCCACCAAATAGCAGCATGGCACAAACAAATGAGATCAGTCCCAGGGTGAAGTACTTTTGCAGCCACAGCAGCACCAGGGAGCCGCCTAGCAAAAACACCCCGGCTACCACCGCCCCCAGCGAGGAGTTGCGGGCATAGTAGCGCTCAACCCAGCGGCAAACCACAAAAGCCGCCACCGCCAGGGGCAGGGCCAGCAGGTACTGCTCAGCTTGGTAGCTGAAGCCAAAGTTAGGGCCCTGGTATTTGACTACGAAGGCGGCTAGGGCCATCACCCAAGCCCCTTGTGCCAAGCCAAAAATGCTCGCGATTATGTGACTCCTGCGCCGCCCGTGGGGGGCTGAGTCGGCAACTTGCTGCGTAGTGGGGTGGGTGGCCTCGGTACTCACACTTAGAGCCTAGCGCGTAGGCTTTGATTTGTGAGCACTAATGCCCTTATTGACGCCTGTTTGGCACTGGCCCGTGAAGAACGTGTAGCGGCTGCAAGTGAGGCTTTATATGAGGCTTCAGCGCAGCTGCGGTGGCAGGAGGCGCTGCGTAAACGTTGGCGTGAGGCCCGCGCGGAGGCTAGTGTGCGCGGGGCGGTTAGTGGTGCGGCCATTGAGGGGGCGGTGGTTAGCGCCCAGGCTTTGCGTGAACAAATTGCCACCGGACCTAAGGGGGCGGGGGCTCATGCTTCCAGTAAGGATCCGGCTTGGGATGCGGCCACCGGATTGTGGCGGGCGCACAGCCGCCTGGTTGGTTATATGCCTGATTTGGTGGGGCGTACTCGTCCGGTGGTCCCGGCGACGGCGCAGCTTATGGCAACTTTGCACCGTGACGTTGCGGGGCCGCTGGCAGTTGGGGGCTTAATCAGTGAGGCGGTGGTGGGCTGCCCACGCGAAAGTGGGCAGGCGCTTGAAAACCAGTCGCTTGAAGGCGGCGGGATGCTTGAGGGCGGAAAGGCGGCGTTTACGGGCGGGCAGCTGCTTGAAGGTGGGCCGGGGCCAAACCTGGGCGGCCAAGAGCTACGTGAGCGCCTAGCGCAGATTGTGGCTTTAATTGACACCCCAAACCTGCCGGCACTGGTGCGCGTGGCGTTGGTGCACGCCGAAATGCTTACGGTGCGCCCCTTCGCTTTAGCTAATGGGGCGCTAGGAAGACTGCTGGTGCGGCATTTGAGTGTGCGCGACGGGTTAGACCCCACCGGGGTCAGTGTCAGCGACTATTACGCAGGACGCGTGCCCGCAGCTTACGCTGAAGCTGCCCAGGCCTATGCCAGTGCCAGTTTGGAGGGCGTGGTGGCCTGGATTATTTGGCAGGCTGAGGCGCTGCTAGAGGGGATGCGTCAAGGCAGTGAGCTCTCACGCGCCGTCCAGGCCGGCACCACGCAGCGCTAAACAACGCCGAGGCTAACTGACTTAAAACTTTCTGGCGGACACGCAAAAGCCCGCCAGCGGCGTCGTCGTAACTGAACGAGCGCCAACTGGCGGGCCAAAGGGGTCGGCTTAGTGAGCCAGGCCTGGGACTAACGCGCCAGGCCCGGAGATTAGCGGGCCGAGCAGGAGTTGGGGCTGAGCCCATCCAAAACCAGCATGGTGAACACCAGTGACTGCTTGAGGTGCTCGCTGGCGCCGGCAGTGTGTGACTTGGCGTCATTGGGGGTGAAAGTCACCCGCGCACCGCGAGCGCACCAGTCGCTAGCCAGGGTGGATCCCACCTGGTAGTCGATGACGTCGTCGCCGCGCCCGTGGGTGAGCAGTACAGGCATGGTGGGCTTTAGGTTACCGATGCGCTGCTCGGCCAGCATGGTGCGGTAGGGCTCTTGGGCCATGAGCTGGTCCACATTGGTGCCGTCGCTGGTCAGCTGGGATAGGCGGGTGCCGCTGTAGAAGCTGCCGCCCATGACGCAGGTGTTGGTAGCGCGCTGCATTACCTGCTGGCCGTGGGGTGACAGCGGCAGGGTGACGCCGTAGCTGGTGGTTAGGCCTTTGAGAGCGTAGAGCTCGAATAGGGCGGATTTGCCGCCGTCGAGCTTGGCGGGTAGGGCGCTGAGGTTGGCCGGGACTGCACCTGCGGCTGCCCCCTTGATGTTCAGTTCGGGGGCGTAGGTGCCGGCTAGTTCGGCGGCGCTGGCTGCGGCCCCGCCACCTTGGGAGTAGCCGTTAATTACGATGGGGTTGTTTTTGCCCAGGTCCCAGCCTTTTAGCTGGGTGGCGGCGCGGGCGGAGTCTAGCACGGCGTGGCCTTGGGAGACGCGGTCCATGTAGGTGTGGGCGCCGGGGGTGCCTAGGCCTTCATAGTCGGTGACTACTACGGCGTAGCCTTTTGCCAGGAAAGATTTGAAGAACAGCTGTTCATAGTCGCCGATGGAGTTGGCGATGTTCCAGGAGGGGGCACAGTCGTCGCTGATGCCCTGGGTTCCTGGGGCGTAGGCGATGATGGGGCGCTGGCCTTTACCACTCCAGGCGCGTTTGGGTTCAATCACGATGCCGCTGACGGCAATGTTTTTGCCGGTGCGGTTTTTGGATGAGTAGAGGATGCGCTGGGCTTTGTAGGGCCCAATTTTGCTGATCCCCAGGGTGTTGATGCCACTGACTGCGGCTTCTTGGCGCAGTAGCTTGCCCGGGGTGCCGTCTAGGGTAGCGGAGTTGTAGTAGAAGGGGCGGGCGACGTCGCCGTTGGGGTCTTTGCTGAAAACTCCAGCCTGTGCGGGGCTGGTGGGGGCTAGGGCGGCGGCGCCTAGCATCAGGGTGGTTAGCGTAGCCAGGGCTGGGCGTAGCCAGCGGATGGCGGTTTTGGTGGCAGCGTTGGGGCTGCCTGCGCGGCGCGAGCTTAGCTGCGGTGGGCGCAATTGGGTTTTAAACACGCGATTACCTCGGCTTTAGGAAGTTTCAGGGGTGTGTTGTGAAGTGTAAAAGCGCAAGCTGAAAATTTCCCGAGTTAATCCACAAGTGGGTAACTTTTTTACCCCATGCTTTTTATCCACAGCCTGGCAGCGCTTTGGGGCCTGGTGGGGGCAGGGTGTTGAGCATGGTTTTAAGTGTCGAGTTAAGCGCGCCGGCCCCTAGCCCACCTGAGGGCGGCGTTGGCGCAGCAACTGCATGTGCTTGTCAGCCCAGCCCGCCCGGGGCTGGCCGTAGTGTAGGCCCTTTGGTGCTGGGGTTTGGCTGCCTTGAGTATTTAGAGCAGCTGCACTGCCACCTGCAAATAGCCGACGTGGAAGCTTTCATCCAGGTGCCTATGCAAGCTGCAGGCGAGGGCGAGGGCGAGGGCGAGGTTAATGGGGTTGATGCGCTACATATGGCCGGCCAGTTCGCTTACCTGAGCCAAAACTGTCTAGAAAGCTGTCTGGGAGTATGCCAGCCGGGTTTAGCGTCCCATGCCCGGGGCTTACTGGACCAGTTAGAGGGGCGCGCCGACGCCGTCGAGCTAATAGAACTGAACCTACCCACCCAGGTGGAGCGGCTATACCGGGTGCTGCTAACTAAACAAACCAGCCAGCTTGGCCAGGTGGTGTTTGTGTGTGGGGCGGTGGGCGGCATTGGGGCCACCTATAGCGCCGCGCTACTGGCGTGGGCTGGGAGAGAGCTAATCCGTGGCGGTGAGGCGTCGCAGCCAGCTCGGCGTCGAAACCAAGACACATATTCGCAGCCGCAGGGGCCAGGCTTTGGCTCGCCAGCCGCGCAGGCCTCAGTGAGTGCGGCCCTGGTGGACGCCAACCCCTACGGTGGCCTGGATCTATACCTGGGGAGCGGCTACTGTCAGGGCGCCAGCTGGGGGCAGCTGCCTAAAAATCAGTCGCCACTATGGCCCCAAAGACTAGTGCGTGGGCTGGGTAAATATCGCGGCGTGAAGGTACTAGCTGGCAGTGGCGGCCAAGGCGGGCCTAAAAACTGGCTGCAAATGAGTCAAGCTATCTACGCCCTACGCACCAGCTGTCAGTTAACAGTGGTAGATCTGCCGGCGCTGCAACTGCCACACCTGCCCTGGGATGAGCTAGAAGGTACGCGGGTACTGCTGGTAAGTGACCTAACCCGCCGCGCCGCCCTAGCTGCACGCGGCTGGCTGCAAGAAGTACGCCCAGGTTTAGGCGCCCTAGCCCTGCGAGAACAGGGAGCAGACCTAACCAGCCAAGAAATAGCCCGACTGGTAGGTGCCCCGGTGGTGTGTGCCCTGCCTAATCGGCGCGAGTTAAGCCAGCGCCTACAGCTGGGTTTAGATCCACTGAGGCTAAAGCGGGCAGAGAAAAAAGTGGGGTCGCGCCTAGCTAACTGGGCGCTCAACCCCAACTTTTGGGCACAAAAGGGCCAAAAATGAGTGAACCAAGCGTTTTCAGTGCAAACCCTCGCCGTGGGAACCCTCCTAGCGAAAACGCCCCTAGCTGGGAAAACTGGGGTGGGCGGCTACGGCGCGCCATTGCCAGCGGCCAAGGCTGGGCCCAAGCCATGGCTGCTAGCCCAGTGGCAGACACCCAAACCATGGCGGATATGGCCATTGGGGTTTATGAAGACATCGCTGGGGCCGGCCCCTTACAGCGCTACCTAGACGACGACGTCGTCACTGACGTGCTGCTTAACGGCTGCCAACTGTGGGTAGATAGAGGAAAAGGGCTACTACGCGCCCCACTACCGCCAGGCTGGAGCGAGGCAGACACCCGCGCTTTAGCGGTGCGCCTGGCCGCCGGCTGTGCCAAACGCCTAGACCAAGCCAGCCCAGTAGTGGATGGCACCCTGGGTGACGGCAGCCGACTACACGCCGTGCTAGAGCCAGTCAGCGCCTGTGGCACCCTTATTTCCCTGCGCGCCTTTCGCTCCAAAGCCTTCACCATTGAGCAGCTACGCCAGGCGGGCATGTTTGACATACGAATGCAAAAAGTGCTGGAACTACTGGTCAAAAAACGGGCAAACTGCCTGATCAGCGGGGCTACCGGCACAGGCAAAACCACGCTGCTAGCCACCCTAGTGGCCCTAGTCGAGCCCCAACAGCGCCTGCTGTGCATTGAAGAAAGCCGCGAGCTGCGCATCAACCACCCACACGTGGTTTACCTGCAAGAACGCCGCCCCAACGTGGAAGGCGCCGGCGGGGTAAATATGAGCGAACTAGTACGAATCGCCTTAAGAATGCGGCCAGACAGGCTCATTTTGGGCGAATGTCGCGGCGGCGAAGTAGCCGACGTACTCACCGCCCTCAACACCGGCCATGAGGGAGGCTGGGCCACGCTCCACGCCAACAGTGCAGTGGATGTGCCCGCAAGACTAGCCGCCCTAGGAGCCCTGGCCGGTTTAACCCCCCAAGCCCTAAACCTACAGGCAGCCAGCGCCCTAGACGCAGTAATACACCTAGAACGCCAGCAAGGCCTACGCCGGCTACGCAGCCTGGCAGTGCTATGGCGCCAAGCTGGAGAACTAATCTGCCAAGACGCCCTGACCTGGAATGATGATGGGCAGCTAGTGCCAGGTGCGGGCCTAGAACTACTGCGGCGGCGCCTTGGGCCAACGCTAGAGCAAGCCCTAGGCAGCTAACCATGGCCTGGCAGCTGGTAGAAACACTAGCCAAACTATGCGCCGCCACCTGTAAAGCCAGCGGCGCACTGTCAGAACTATCCGCGCTATCCGCGCTGTCTGCGCTGGTTACACTGGCCGCGAGCGCCCTAGAAAGTGCCCTAGAAAGTGCCCTAGAAACCGCCCTGACAGTAGCGTTTAGCGCCATCGCAGCAGTAATCCAAACCCACCCGCTTTTACTAGCCAGCTTGCTGACCCTAGTGGCCTGGTGCTGGTGTGCACCCCTACGCCGAAGCCGCCCCATACACCTACCAGCACTACCCAAACGTAAACCACCAGTGGCACTAAATATGCTGCTAGTGCAGGTATCGGTGCGACTTACCGGCGGACAGATGCCCATCCAAGCCTGGAGCCAAGCCCTAGCCGAGGCCGGGGTGCCCAGCCAACTCAACCAGGCGGGCGAAAGCCTCTACCTGCACAGCTTGATTGCGACCAAAACCCCCTGGTGGTTGGGGCAAAGTCGGCACCAACAGGCGGGGGTCAATGCGCTCGCGGCTAGATCGGCTCTGGCGGGGCAGCGTTTGGCTCAGCGCCTGGGCTCGCCCCTGGCGCAGGTGTTAGGGCAGGTGGCCGGTATGATCACGCAGGCCACGCGCGGCGCGCAGCAACGCTATGCGGCTTTAGCGGCGCCGGTGGCCACGGCCCGCATGTTGGCTGCTTTACCGCTGGTGGGGGTGGCTTTAGGTGCGCTTTTAGGGGTGCGGGTGTGGCAGTTTTGGCTCGACGGCGCCCTGGGCAGCATTACGGCTTTGGGTGGGCTGGGGTTTTTGTGTGTGGGGCGCCTGGTTACTTCCCGCATGGTGGGGCGTGCTCAGGAGGAAGTTAACCAGTTCGACGACGCCTTACTGCTGGACCTGTGTGGTGCGGCGCTGCATAGTGGCGCCAGTATCCCCAGGTGTCTGGAGGCGTTGGGGTTTGCCTGTGAAATCAAGGATTTTGGGTTTGTGGCGCGGGCGCTGGAAATTGGGGCGAGTTGGGATGAGGCTTGGAGCCTGGCTGCGCCAAATCGGGCTGGCTATAAGGCACTTAGTCAATGTTTAGCGCCGGCCTGGCTAGTTGGGGCCAATCCGCTACCGATGCTTGAAGCTTGGGCGCAAACCCTGCGTGATCAGCGTGAAAGCCAGGCTAGTGCGGATGCTAACCGGTTGGCGGTACGGCTGGTGTTGCCGCTGGGGCTGTGTCATTTGCCGGCCTTTATTTTGTTGGCGATTGTGCCGGCCGTGGTTTATTTGGGCCGCAGCGTGCTTGCTGGCGCCTAACTGGTTGCCCCACTTAACTGACTTACTGCCACCTAATTGGCTGAAACTCCCAACTGAGTGGTGCGCTGGCCCAGATTGGCGCGCCAGCCCACAAGCCCCGCATCTGCGTGAATCTTGCCGATGTGGCTTTTGATCCGCAGCCCACCGGCTTTCTTTCTCCTGTTCTCTTTGCAGCTGCCGCTGTGCCTACAAGTGACGCTGCCAGCTGCTGATGCCTCTGCTGGCGCGCCGGCAACTACGCCTTGTTCCCTTAGCTTTTCTAAGCTGTACGTTTTCTGGTGCCTCGCGGTCTGTTGGCGGCGTCATCGCTGATGCCTTTTTGAGCACAGGTGGGGAACAAATTTCCTCCTGCAGTCCCTATCCACAGGCTGCAAGCAGCTGCTAGCCAAGGCGCCACAAACTGTTTACGGGCTGGCCAAGCAGGCCACCCATCCAGTCGAAACTGCCCCAAATTAGGGCAAAAGGAGGAAACCATGGAGCAGGTACACGAGCGGCCGCCTGCGTCTCCAACGCCTGGCAGCCAGCCAGTCAAGGAGGTAAAGGAGGCTACGGAGACCCAGTGCGTTAAGCCTGAAGGTGATACCCAGGGCGATAAGCGCCTAGATCTTGAAGCCGGTATGGCCACAGCCGAGTACGCCATTGGCACGGTGGCAGCCGCAGCCTTTGCGGGGCTGCTACTGGCGATTATTCGCTCTGGTGGGCTACGCCCAATGATCGAGTCGCTACTATCTAGCGCGCTGAGCGTGTCCTGATGGGCCGGGGCGGATTAAACGGCCGCCTACAGCTTATGCCAAGGTGGCGGCGCAAGCCCTTAAATACTTGCGTCGCCACCACTCCCCAGGGTTTAGGTGTGCGCTGTGGGCGCAGGCGAAGCTGCGCCCACGCCTGCACTGGCAGGGTTAGTTGCAACTGTCGGGGTATGGTTACCGCTGAACTAGCCTTAACTCTGCCAGCAGTTATCGCAGTGCTAGCACTAGTGCTGGGCTTGGCCGCTGTAGGTGTTAGGCAGGTGCGGGCAGTAGGTGCAGCCAATGCGGCGGCCAGGGCGCAGCTGGCCGGTGAGGACCCCTATGCGGCAGCGGCTAGGGCTTATGGCGCGGCCCAAATCAGTGTTAGTGGAGAATGTGCGCAGGCCAGCGTGTCACTGCCACCCATCCTAAACATGCTGGGTTGGACCATTCGAGCCACCGCCTGCGCCCCACGGGATCAGCCATGAACCAGCCTGCTAAAAGCAAAGCCCGTAGCTGGGAGCAGGGCTCGGGCACGGTACTTTCACTGGGTTTAATCGCTTTAGCGTTGCTGCTTTCTGGGGTGATCGCCCTGGTGGCGGCGGCCTATAGTGGCGCCGCTAAAGCTCAAAGCGCGGCTGACTTGGCCGCCCTGGCTGGTGCTCAAGCACTTAATGATCCACTAGCTGCCGGTGGGGCGCAGCCTTGCCAACAAGCCGGCAGGGTTGCTGGCGATAATCAAGCTAGCCTCAAGCAATGCTTGATCGAGGGGCAAGACCTGATAGTGCGGGTATCAAGGCCGCTAAATCTGGGGCCTTGGCATCTAGTTGCTAACGCCGCCGCTAAGGCTGGCCCAGACCCAAACCAACAGCCCTAACGATATAAACGCTGGCTGTAAGTGGTCACCTAAACATACAGGATGACGTACAGGATGGATGTTTGTAGGTGATTGAGTGTATGGGCAAAACTCTGATATACTAACAAATGTAGGTGTTACACAACATATTTTATTTCTGGGTGCTAGTCTCCCTTGAATAGGCGATGCTGCCTGCAGCTTAGGCTGTGTCTATCGCAGTGTCGATGGAGGGTAAGAAACTTTCCACATAAATAATACGAACGGAGCGGAATTTTGATCTGGTCAATTATTGTTGGCGGCTTTATAGGTTTTGTCGCAGGTGCGATTACTAGAAAAGGCGGCTCGATGGGGATAGTCTCCAATGTTGTCGCAGGTTTAATAGGCTCTGTTGTGGGTCAAAAACTATTGGGCACCTGGGGGCCAACTCTGGCTGGTATGGCTTTAATTCCCTCTATCTTGGGTGCAGTAATTGTTATCGCTATAGTCGCATTATTCTTTGGGAAAAAATCCTAGCAATTTTCTCCAAAAAATATTATCCTAAAAGCTAACTACCATCTAAAAAGGAGTACGATTATGTCGATCAAGGACAGCATCAACCACGCCAAGGCTGAAGCCAAGGAAGTTGTGGGTAAGGTTACCGGCGACAAGAAGACGGAAGCTGAAGGCACTGCGGAAAAGTTCGCTGACAAGGTTAAGGGCGCTGTTGAGGACGTCAAGGACTCTGTAGAGGGCGCAATCGAAGGCGTTAAGAATGCCGTACACAAGGACGAGAAGTAATTTTCTAACTCCTTATGCCGCTATAACCATTATTTTTCGGCACAAATGCCTGCCCGGTAAAATACTGGCATAACATAGCAATCAGAAAGCAGTAAGTTGTATAGCTTACTGCTTTCTATTTTTTAGGCATCTGCCAGGTATAAGGTGCGCGCCAAGCTAACCCGTTTAGTTAGCGCGGCAGTATCAATATTGGTAGTTGAAAGCGGGGGCAGGTCACGCACAAAATCACGTAGATTCTGCGCCGCCTGGGCAGCCGCCAACTGGGCCTGTTGGGCCTGGCCAGCGCTAGATTTGCGCCATACAGAAGCCAACACGTCAAAACCAAACCGGGAAATTTCCCGCGATAACTCATGCCAACCCACCAGGCTAGCGGCGTCGTCGGCCCTGGCTCCAGCCAAAACCGTACCGGACTGAGACAGCTCAAAAGCTAGGTTGCGTCGGTGCGCAGAGGCCGGCAAAGTATCCACCTCGGCGTGAGCGGCGTCGTCGAGAACAGCTGTAATAGCCCGCAAAACCGCACGATATTGGCGCCGCACCAACAAGATCGGGGCATGGCGGCCCACCAGCCAAATCGCCAGTAGGGCCGTGGTTGCGCCCACCAAAGTCTCTAGTAGGCGATCGGCAAACAGTAGTGAAGTGGAGTAGTGGGCAGTGGGCGGAAGCATCTGCATCGAGTAGGTGGTGATGAAGAAAACCGCCACCGCATAGTTACGCTTCGCCGTCAGGTTCATCCCCAGCAGGCAGGCGAAAATAATTACCAGCTTGGTCCACGGCTCCAGCCCCAGCGTCATTATCGCCAAAGCACTAATTAAACCCAGGCTAGTGCCAACTACACGGTGCAGTGCCCGCACCGACATATCCATGCGACTAGTGCCGTTTTGCAGCACAATCAGGGCACTAAGCACCGCCCAAGAAGTATGTGCGGTAGGCGAAAAAAACATAGAGGTGGTGGCTAGCAGCACCGCAATCAGCGCCCGCACCGCCGTTAACCAAGGGCGAGAGCCCTTATGGAAAGCCCTGCGCAGCAGGTAGCTTGGGCGAGGTCGGCCCAGGGGGGTGCGTAAAAAATGTGAGCCAGTGGCCTGATTTTGGGCGGGAAAAGACTCGCTTTGCAGCCCCAGTACCAGGCGCCTATGCAGGCGACGCAGGCGCGAATGTAGCTGGCGTGAAGCGGCAGTGTGGGGGCGCTCGTTGGCTGTGCGTGCACTACGCAGGGTGTACCAAGCCTCATTCACCGCGCTATAGGCGGCTGAGCGTTGCGGCCCGCGCTCATATTGGGGCTTGTCAAAGCTGGCTTCATAGTCGGCGACGGCGGCCTCTGCAGTGGCGATAGCCTCGCGGGCAGGGGAGTTGGGGTGCCAGGCAATCAAGGCAATCGAGGTTAAGGCAGCAAATAAGAACGCCAGGGAGTTAACCGAAACAATTGTTTCTAGTGCGCTTGAATGGGTGGAGGCCATATAGGTCCCGTAGGCCCCAGCGAACACCGTGTTTGTAGGCCCGGGAGGACCCACCATTAGCGCGTGCCACACCCACACGGTCGTAAAAGTCATAGCCGTAATTAAGGGGGGAATCAGCCAAGGGTAAGGGGCTGCATACCAACCCAGGAAAAAGAAACCCAGTGAGACCAGGCCATTGATTGCCATAGAGACTGTGCGCCGTCGTAGTGGCTCTTCGCGCCCAACGTTGGCGCACTGGGCCCCGAGCAAGCCCAAAGTGGCGTGGGAAGGACCCAAAACTAGGGCGCAGCCAAGTAGGCCGCCGCATACAGTGGCGGTCCAACGTGCAGCGCGGTGCCAGCTAGGGCCAGAGTTAATGGCGGTTAGTGAAGACCAAAACCAGTGGTGTCCACGCCCTAACTTTCGGCGTGAGTCTAGCCAAGCAGCTGACAGTGAGTTTGGTGGTGAGGGGGAGTCTTTGGCTGGGCCCACGAGCTCAGGATAGGACATAAAGTTTAAAGTGTGCCAGCTCACATCAAATAGTGGGAATGATTCACCCCCTAGCAAAGTTGAGCTAGGTGGACTCAAGAAGAGAGTTGACAGTCACTGGCTCAACTTGAATACTTGAGTAAAGACATTACAGACAGAACAAACAAGGAGCACACACTATGGCACGCGCTGTGGGTATTGACCTAGGAACCACCAACTCTGCTATCTCCGTCCTTGAAGGCGGGGAGCCCACCATCATCCCTAACGCTGAAGGCGGCCGCACTACCCCTTCAGTAGTAGCTTTCTCCAAGGCCACTGGCCCTGACGCCAAGCCCGAGATTCTGGTTGGCAACATTGCCAAGCGTCAGGCAGTCACCAACGTTGACCGCACCATCTCCTCCGTCAAGCGCCACATGGGCACTGACTGGAAGGTGAACATTGACGGCAAGGACTACAACGCCCAGCAGATTTCGGCCTTCATCCTGGCCAAGCTAAAGGCCGACGCCGAGGCTTACCTGGGCGAGCCCGTCACCAACGCGGTTATCACCGTCCCCGCCTACTTCAACGACGCTCAGCGTCAGGCCACCAAGGACGCCGGTACCATTGCCGGCCTCAAGGTTGACCGTATCGTCAACGAGCCCACCGCAGCCGCCCTGGCTTACGGCCTTGAAAAGGGTAAGGAAGACGAGCTCATCTTGGTATTCGACCTCGGTGGCGGTACCTTCGACGTCTCCCTGCTTGAGGTTGGTAAGGACGACGACGGCTTCTCCACCATTCAGGTGCGCGCCACCGCCGGTGACAACCGCCTCGGTGGTGACGACTGGGATGACCGTATCGTCAAGTGGCTGATCGACCGCGTAAAGTCCAACACCGGTGTAGACCTGTCCAAGGACAAGATCGCCATGCAGCGTCTGCGCGACGCCGCTGAACAGGCCAAGAAGGAACTGTCCAGCGCCATGAGCACCACCATCAACCAGCAGTACCTATCCATGGGCCCCGACGGCACCCCGATCCACCTGGACGAGAAGCTAACCCGCGCCCAGTTCGAGGAAATGACTGCTGACCTGCTAGAGCGCACCAAGCTGCCGTTCCACAAGGTAATCGAGGACGCCGGCGTAAAGCTCAGCGACATTGACCACGTGGTGCTGGTGGGTGGTTCCACCCGTATGCCCGCCGTCAGCGACGTTGTCCGCCAGCTGACCGGTGGCAAGGAGCCCAACAAGGGCGTTAACCCCGACGAGGTTGTGGCCGTTGGTGCCGCCCTGCAGGCCGGTGTTATCCAGGGTGACCGCAAGGACGTGCTGCTGATCGACGTGACCCCGCTGTCCCTGGGTATCGAAACCAAGGGTGGCATCATGACCAAGCTGATCGAGCGCAACACCGCCATCCCGGCTCAGCGCAGCGAGATCTTCTCCACCGCTGAAGACAACCAGCCTTCCGTGCTGATCCAGGTCTACCAGGGTGAGCGCGAGTTCGCCCGTGACAACAAGCCGCTGGGCACCTTCGAGCTGACTGGTATCGCCCCGGCCCCGCACGGTGTGCCCCAGATCGAGGTTTCCTTCGACATCGACGCCAACGGCATCGTACACGTGTCCGCTAAGGACAAGGGCACCGGCAAGGAGCAGTCCATGACCATCTCCGGTGGCAGCGCCCTGCCCAAGGAGGACATCGACCGCATGATCAAGGAAGCCGAAGCTCACGCCGCCGAGGACAAGAAGCGTCGCGAAGAGGCTGAGACCCGCAACGCCGCTGAGCAGCAGGCCTACGCCATCGAGAAGCTACTGCGCGAGAACAAGGACAAGCTGCCCGAGGACGTCCACTCCGAGGTTTCCGCAGCTGTTGACGAGCTGAAGAAGTCCCTTGAGGGCGACGACATCAACGCCGTACGCACCGCTCAGGACAAGCTCAACGAGGTAGGCCAGAAGATCGGTCAGGCCCTGTACGCCTCCGAGCAGGCTGGTCCCGCTGCTGGCAGTGGTTTCCCCGGCGCCTCCGCTGGCTCGCAGCCCAAGGCCGACGACGACATCGTTGACGCCGAAATCGTTGATGACGAGGAAAACAAGTGAGCACTGAGCCCTCAAACGAGGACCTACAGGCCCTAGCTGACCAGGTTAACGAGGCCTTCGCTGAGGCTGACGTAACCGACGCCGTCGACGCCGCCAACCAGGCCGCCCAGGACGCGGCTGACGCGGCCCAAGACGCAGCCGACGCCGCCCAGGAGGCGGCCGAGGCCGGTCAGGTCACTGCCCAGGAGTTACAGGTCAAGCTAGACGAAACCACGGACCAGCTGGCCCGTGCCCACGCTGACCTGTACAACCTGCAGCAGGAGTACAACGCCTATGTGCGTCGCTCTCGCGAACAGGCTGCCTCTCACCGCGAAGCCGGTGCCCAGCAGGTCACTGAAGCACTAATCCCGGTCTTGGATGAGATCGAACTAGCCCGCCAACACGGGGACCTGGTTGGTTCCTTTGAAGCGGTGGGAAGCAAAATTGAGAACATCTTGAAAGACAAGTTCTCACTTACCCGCTTTGGCCAGGCCGGGGACATATTCGACCCCAACCTGCATGAAGCCCTGATGGCAGTGGAATCCACTGAAGTCACCGAACCTACGGTGAACCTGGTGATCCAGCCCGGTTACATGCTCGGCGAGCGCGTGGTCCGCCACGCTCGCGTGCAGGTCGCCAACCCGGCCTAAGCACCATGCAAATAACGACGGCGCAGGTGAGCTTTTACCTGCGCCGTCGTTATAAAAAGAAAGCCGCTAAAGAAAATAGCGACACCCAAAAAAGAAACTATTAATGACTTTCCCCTTATTTAGGAGGTGGGGACCACATTATGGCCAGTCAAGACTGGATGACTAAGGATTTTTACGCGGTACTAGGCGTTGCTAAAGACGCTGACGCCACCGCCATCAAGAAGGCTTACCGCAAGCTAGCCAGGCAGTACCACCCGGATCGTAACGCTGACAATCCCGAGGCTGCGAAGAAGTTCAAAGAGGTCAGCGAGGCCTATGCGGTGCTCTCTAATGAGCAAGACCGCAAGCAATATGATGCTATCCGTTCCATGGCTGGTGGCGGTGCGCGCTTCACCTCCGGTTCAGGTGGGGCCAACGCGGGCTTTAATGACCTGTTTGGCTCCATGTTTGGTGGTGGCGCAGGCTCAGGCGGTTTCGCTGGCGGCACGGCTGGCGCAGACGTCAACATTGATGACCTGATGAAAATGTTTGGCGGCTACTCCTCGCCTACACGTGGTCGCGACGGACGCCCCGGGCCTTTCAACTTCAGCTTCTCACGCCCCAAGCGCGGCCAGGACGTGGTTACCGACGCCACGCTAGAATTCCGTGACGCCGTCAACGGCACCATGGTGGAAATTACTGCTGATGGGCGGGCCGTTAAGGTGCGTATCCCGGCGGGCGTTAAGGACGGGCAAAAGATCCGTCTGCGCGGTAAAGGCCGCCCCGGCACCGACGGCGGCGACGCCGGCGACATGGTGGTTAACATCAAGGTTCGCCCCCACCCGGTGTTCAAGCAGGACGGTAAAGACCTGCGCCTGAGCGTACCGATCTCCCTGAAGGAAGCTGCCCTGGGCGGCGTCGTTGAGGTACCTAACTTTGACGGCACTTTCAGCAAGATTAAGGTAAAGCCGGGCACGTCGTCGGGAAGCGTGGTGCGACTGCGCGGAAAGGGTGCCCACACCCCCAAGGGTAACACTGACCTGCTAGTAACCTTGGAAGTTGCGGTGCCCAAGCAGCTATCTGCCGAGGCCCGTAAGGCTCTGGAAGAATTCGACGCCGCCATGGGTGACGCCGACCCGCGCGCTAAGCTCAAAGAAGCGGTATCCAAGTGAAACGCCGTGGCCAGGGGATCGGCTCACTAGAGCCTGACGCCTACCACCGGGCCGTATATGTGGTGTCTGCGGCCGCACAAATGGCCGGGATGCACCCACAAACGCTGCGCCAATATGACCGCCTGGGCTTAGTTAGTCCCAGGCGGGCACGCGGGCGCGGGAGGCGTTACTCCTATAGCGACGTCGAAAAACTGCGCTATATCCAAACTCTCAGCCAAGCTGGAATTAACTTAGAGGGGATCCGCCGGATTTTGCTGCTCGAAGAGCAAAACGCTGCCCTACAGGCAGAAAATCGCATTTTGCGTTGGCGTATTAACGCAGGTGCGCGCGTTTTTGCGGCGGGTAGTGATGGTGAAGTACAAGTCACTGTGCAACGCGGATCCAGACGAAACTAAGGTTTTCGAGTTAGGCTAAGGGGGAGTCCATCAGGGCTAACCCATAACTGGGTATTAAAAGCCCCAAGAAAATCTAACTGGAGGCAGACTTTTATGACCGACTACAACCAGGTTCCCCAACCCCAGCAGCCCTACGGTGCCCCGGCTCCCGCTACTGACATCCCTGCCCCCGCAGGTGCTTACTACGGCGCCCCCTCTGCTCAGACCGCTGCCGGTGGCGTACAGCTAGACGCCTACGGTAACCCGATTGTGGCTGCCAGCGCTCCGGCTGTTGGCTACGACCCCAACGCTTACGCCGCTCAGCAGGGCTATGGTGCTTACCCGCAGGCCGGCCCGGCCCAGCCCAGCCCGATTGGTGCGCTGTTCGACTTTGGTTTCAAGCAGTCCTTTGCCCTAACCGGCGCCAAGCTGGCTAACCTGACCATCACCGTCACCGCCATCTTCACCTGGCTGATCTGCGCGGGTGCTGCTGCTAACTCCAAGATCGTGTCGGTGTTCTTCAACAGCTACATTTACGGTGGCTACGCCAGCGGCGGCGACTCGAACGGCTTTGTGGCCTTCCTGATCTCTTTGCTGCTGGGCTTCCTGCCCACCGTGACTGCGATTGTGCTGGGCCGCCTGTTCGTGGAGAACGTGGTTGCTAACGTCAAGCAGGAGCAGGTTGCTAGCGAGACCTTAGAGCTGCTGCGTCAGGCCAAGTGAGCGATTACCAAACTGAGGACGGCCAGCCCAAATACGGGGTTCGTTTGAACCCTCAGGAGCTGGCCGTTCTGCGTGAAAAGCAGGCTCGCGAGGCTGAGCGTGAGCGTGAGGCTAAGGCGCGGCGTCTGGCTGAGCGTCGGGCTAAACGCCGCGCTGCTAAGCGCGATTTTGCTGCCGCTGAGGCGGAGTATGTTAGGCGGGCCCGCGAACGCGAGCGTGAGCGCGAAGCTGAAAATGAGGGCCACTTTGAACATGAAAGCCTGGCCGGACCTGAGGGACTGAGCGATCATGAGGCTGAGCGTGGCCATGAGGGCCAGGCCGGGCGTGAAGGCCAGGCCGGGCGTGAGGGGCGCTCTGACCACGTTTATGGCCGCTATGACAACATAACCGGAAGCTATAGTTACTGGCCTGACGATAAGGATCGCGCTGACCATGAGGGGCGCAAGTCTTCTCGTGGTGAGGGGACGCGTGCTCCAGGCCGCTCGGCTGTCCGTGAGGGCTATAACGTTACTAACGACGACGACGAACCGGCTGGGCACTACCGCCTGGCTCCCGGGGGGCGTTTTGTCTACCGGGCTGTACCCCGTAAGAAGAAGCAACGCGGCCGCTGGCGTCTGTTTATTATCGGCGTGTTCATGATGCTGGTGGTGCCCATGGTGACCCTGGCTGGCTCTTGGTTGTACCTGACGGGAGGCCCTGGTTCCTTTAAGGCTGGGCAGCTGCTGCCCGAGTCTGGGCAGGTGGCCTTGGAGGCCAAGACTAACTACATGCTCTACTCTCTGACCACAAGGGACGTTGATAGCTGTAGCGTGAGCGATCCAGCTGGCAAAGCGGTGGCCTATAAGGAAGGTAGTTCGAAGTTCCCGCCGGGAAGTTTTACCTCAACCACTGCTGGCACCTATGTGATTAAGTGTCAAAACACTAAGGACACCAAGGTGGTGGGGCCGCCTATGCACATAGAGCGCTTAGATAGTTTGTCTATTGTGACCAACCTGGGCTTTGGCGTGGCCATAGCTGGTGTTTGGGTGACTATCGTGGGCTGGCGTAGGGCCCGCGCCCGAGGGCGCAAATAGACGCCAATAGATACGCCTGCGCCCGCCAAATTTTGGCGGGCGCAGTTTTGTTGGTATTGGCTGCTGCAATTAGTGCAGGGGCTCTGTGCTAGTGCGGGGCCAATTTGGTTAGGCGGCGTCTAGCTTGGGCTAGCTTGGTCAGCGGCCGGGGTCGAAATCGTTGTGGAAACCGATCGTGGCTAGCTCTACGCTCTGGTCTGGTAGCAGCCAGTAGTACAAGCGTGGTGCCCCAGGGCTGTTCTGCTTGACGTAAACCTTGTGTGAGATAGCGTCATCCTGCTGACGGGTTACTGCCGGGCAGTTGTTGTTGGGTCCATCGCGGTTAATACGGTCAACTTCCACAATGCCGGACCAGTTGCTGGATCGGGGAGCGCGCGAAATACCGCAGATAATCTCGGTGCAGATACGTACCAGACGAGCATATTCGTTTGGCAGCGTCTCTTTAGCGTCCTCAAGGAACCCATCCTTAATGGTGTAATCCTTAAGCGGGTAATTTTCGCGTAGTTTGCTGTCGATAGTATTCCAGCAAATCTCAATATCGAGCTTAAACCTAGCGTAATCGCTAAGCTTTAGGTCAGGGTGGGTAAACCAATCTTTAGTGAGCTTAGAGTTTGGCTCAGCTACAGGATTACCAGATTTCTTAAGGCGGTTAACTTGTTGCCTTAATTTACGCATCTCACTTTGTGCGTTATCGCGTTCTTTTTCTGCCTCAAGGCGTTCCTGATCAGCAACCCTGACTTGACCTTGGAAGTAGTCCCTCTGACTTGCAGTTCTTTCTAGTTCTGACTGCATTTGGACTAGCTCGATCTTAATGCTGTTGAGCCGCCCTTGCGCCTGATCTAACTGCTGGTTTAGGTGCTCGTTGTCCATAACTAGAGCCTCATCAGATGCTTGGCTGGTAGCTAACTCCTTGGCGTCAAATAGCTCCTGTTTTACTTCTGCTAGTTCCTGCTCAATCTGCCATTTTTGGGCGTCCAGCTCGTCAATGTAGTCCATGTCGAGCTTGTGAGCTTCGGTCTCTTCCTCGAGTTCTGCGGTCCGCTGCTCAAGCTCCTGGGCTTGCTGTTCAAGCAGTTGCTCCTGTTGCTCAAGCTCCTGGGCCTGCTGAATCAACTGCGCAGCCTGACCAACAATGGTCTGCTTAGCAATTTCCAGGCTGATGTCGGGTTCGCTAGTAACGCTGGGTAGATCCTGGCTGAAAGTGGGTGAGGCGTTAGTTGTGGCAATGTTTAGCCTAGGCCGCGCCTGCAGCCATTTTGAGAAAGCCTTTTTGTCTAACACGGATACACCTTCCTTGATGATGTGAGTATGTAAGTACCTCCACTTAGCTAATAATTGGAAAGCTTCTTAGGGGAGGTCTGATCAGTCTATATCTTTAGCTTGCTGCGCGAGGCGATTTTGCCCAAGTTTCGCGCACAGTAAACAAACTAATTTAGGGTAAATATTTAAACCCATAACGAAGAACTAATTTAAAAATCTAAAGTTAATCTTGAGGTGTAGAATTGTTCTGGTGTGACTGGTGTTAAGTAATTAGGTCTATGAATAGTTGGTATGAGACCTTGGCTAGAGGTGGTTAGAGTGTTCTTATGTGAGGCAGATGGTGAAACTTGATGATTGAAACACCTATCGTTTAGAAGTTCGTCGATGCCGATATTACAAGTTATAATGGTTAATGAACGATACTCTGTTGTATCGGAGGGGGTGGGGGGTGTACCATGCTACATGGACCTATATGCGGGTTCATTTTTAAGTTGCTATACCGGTTTAAAGGGAAGTGGTCGATGAATGATCTCACTGTATGAAATATTAACCCTATTTGTTTTCATGGAAAAATGAAGTTAATCTAGCATTTGTCTATCTTATACGAAGGTATGATTAAAAATGTCTCGAGATAATGTTTCTTCTGAACAAAATAAGGCCTCTATTGAATGGGAGGCTTATGATGAATGGGAACGGTGGAATGAGATTAAAGAAAACCTCTCTAGAACATATGGAAAAGCTGATAAAGAAGGGAGGTTTGAGCGATTTGAAGAAGATAAGCTTGAAATTATACCTTGGGAAGAAACCGCAAAAAAGGTTGCATCTCATGATGAAAGCATTATCAGGGATATATTAAGTAACTATATAATATAGTGATCTAACTAAAAAGCTTATATCTTAAGGTTCGGTGTTAATTATTAAGTGGCGCTATCGATTTAAGTTCTTTTAAATTAGTTTATTTTTCGGGAGTTCATAAGATGATGTCATTGCACGATGAAGCTGATCTGCGCGATCTCTGGTATGAAGTAAATGATTCAAAATCCATTGTTATATATTGTGGTGCAGGAGTTACTGCTGATCGGACTGGAGTGGGCTGGCTAGGGCTGATTAACCGTGTGGCGGATAAACTAATGGAATGTCCAGATTCTAAGCTTATTAAAAAACTTGAGACGTGTTTCGATAATGATAAGGATGATGAAAAACTTCAGTCAGCCCGTAAGGCGGTAAAGGAATATCTTAATGATGAAGATATTCCATTGGAAGTAAAAGCTACTATGGTTGAAGCGTTAGCGAAAAATGAAAACAAAGAAAATAATGACGCCATTCAAAAAGTTTTTGCTGAAGCGTTGTATAGAGATTCGGGATGGCATCGTGGTAGAACATTACAAAAACTAGTTGATTTTATTGTTATATCCGCATGCATGGGTAAAAGCATTTCGATAATTACTACAAATTACGATACTTACATTGAGCGTGCGATACTCGAACGGCTGGAATTCCTCGATGACCCTAACCTGTCTGAAGACTCGGAACTGGAATTCCTCGATGACCCTAACCTGTCTGAAGACTTGGAACTGGAATTCCTCGATGACCCTAACCTGTCTGAAGACTTGGAACTGGAATTCCTCGATGACCCTAACCTGTCTGAAGACTCGGAACTGGAATTCCTCGATGACCCTAACCTGTCTGAAGACTCGGAATCTAAAAAGCCACTGCCTAAATTGAGCTATGTCGCGTACAAAAGGGTGAATTCTGGACCTAACGACGAGGTGCGAGAAGTCGAGGAGCGAGACTCCCTGTTCGACGGTGACAAAGGAGGCTCTAGTATTGAAGTCAATTATATTCACGGTAGTATTACCGAAAACGGAGACTTGCGCGGCTCTCTAGTGTTCTCGGAACGAAACTATGCAGACGGTCATGATAGGACTGTTAAAAAGCTTATCAAGTGGTTCGAAAAAGGGCCAACAATTATAGTTGGCGCCAGCCTTAATGATGTACCGTTAGTTAGAAGTTTATTAGGATTTAAGAGAACCATTAAGAAAGGAAGCGAGAGTTCGTATGCTGGAATATATGCAATTTTGAAAAGAAGAACTATTGCTAGTGAAGCTATCTCTGATCAATTTCAATTATCCAGAGCTGAGGCTTTAGGGATTAAATTATTGATGTTTGATTCTTATAATGATATTCCTGATATTTTTTCAAATCTAATTGCACTATGTGCCCAAGGGGTAGATGGGTATGGCGGTAAATTGCCGTGTGAGCTAGCTCTGGAAGATTGGATTGGCCAGACAGCAAAATTTTCTAGAGAAATTTCTGAGTATGGCTATGAAATGTCTTCTATTGTTATTGATGAAATTTTTAAAAAACTTATTGGCGAAAAAGAGAAAATAAAAATAGAGTTTTGGTTTGTAGGATATGCGGAAGGGTCGTCCGATAAGAAAGTTTTACGGGTTTGGACCAATTCTGTAGGGCCTACGTTTACGACTGGGCTTCGAAGAGAAGAGGACGTCCTTAGGGATAATGAGAAAAAGGTTGCCTCTGTGAAAGCCTATAGTTCTGGTATACCTGAAATTATCTCCATCGATAAGCTTAATGTTGGATTCGATGAAAAGAATAATAAAGATGCGTCGGTTGGGCGCTGGAAGACATTCTTGGCTGTTCCACTATCTGTTCCTTCCAAAAAATATAACGTAGATATAGTGGTTGGCGTTGTTACACTTGCATCAACCTACAAAATATCAGACTCTAATTTTTTCGATAGTAAGTCATCCGAGTCAGCTCCCTCAAGCGGTCTAGATAGTAAGATTAATAATAAAAGATTAATTGTTGTTGATTACATGAGGGTTATAGGTAGAAATTTAGCAGAGACTATATTAAATTGGAAAGATTATGTTAATTTAAAATCAATCCACAGCACACATGCCACAATGAGAGGGAAGCGAGAATAGATTGTCCATTAGTTAAGACATTCAGATATTTTGGTCTAGCTAGATTAGCTAAGACTGAACGTGTCCGATTCAAGGGCTTGTAAGACTACGTCATGATTGATCATTGGAGCCTTTGCCTATAGGGCATGTCAAGATTTGTTTCGTGCTTTGTGAAAATTTCTGCGCTCTATCACTAAGATCTTAGGTAAAAGCTACAGAGGTCTGTACAGTTTTGTGGGGCCCTGGTACCATCAAGGGTGCGTGGCCTCCACCTTCAATTGAACCTATTGTTTGATACTTGCTCTGGTGTGACGGTCTTTGCGCGCTTTTGGAACACGGAGGGAGGGAATTGCCGCACGCACCTCTGGTGTATTTTGGGTTTACCAATTCCCAGATAATGTGTGATTTAGCTTGGCTGATATAAGCCTGGGTGTATTGTGTCTGTTTGCGAATGTAAGCATGGTGCTATGTGTGGCGAGAAAATTTAAGATGACTCAGGGTAGTATGCCTTTGCGGGATAGCGCTTTGTCTTATTTTCGGAGCGGCTATGGCTCAAAAAAGCTTGGTGAGCTTTGGGATGAGACTAACGAATATATGGATAGTGCGTTCCCGGAGACTGAGTGGGGTCAAATTGTGAGTAGGTTGAGACGTCCAAAACCGAGTGATGTTCAAGACTTTGTCAAAAAGACAGCTAACTCTGCTGATGATTTTGATGAGCCTGCAGCCTAATTTTGTCGTAGGTATCTTACTTTAATTAGGCTGAGGTATTGAATTGCGTAGTGATACTGAGGATAGTCTGCGTAAACTTTATCTAAGTGTAGCTGATTCAAACCATATTGTCATATATTGCGGCTCCGGCGTCATTAAAAACAAGATTGGTGGCGTTTCGAGAGATAGCTTAGTTACACTTGTTGCACAAAAAACAATGTTAGGCTTTGCTAAACAATACGGCTTTAAAAAAGTTAGTGCCGCCTGCACGAACTTCTTTACAAGTAAGGACCATACTCCTGAATTCAAGGCTACAATAGCAGCTTCTTATGCTGAAAAAAAAGACAAAGACAATACTATAGTTAGTTCCATTGGGGAGACATTGTATCGTGATTCTTGGTCAGAAGGGAGGTTGTTGTCTGAACTGGCAAAATTTGTAATTAAGCTATCAGTTGACTTTAAAAAGTCGGTATCTATAGTTACGTCAAACTATGATACCTTTATTGAAGATTCAATAATTAAAGAATTATATATTCCATATGCGAAAAAAAAAGAAGAAGAAGAAAAAGGAAAAACTTCCACCAAGGACTTTAAGGACTTTGATGTCGACCTGAGATTGGTTGGATATGCTTATGGGGAGGGGGATAAAGGAGTTCCTTGTTATGACTATGCTTTTGCGCGAAATGAAAAGTTACCTAAAATAGAGATCCATCATCTACATGGTAGAATATGTAGTATGGTTAGCTCTTATGCTCTTAATAATTTAGCATCTAACAAAGATGTAGATAAAGAAGGTGCTGGCTTATTTATAAGAAGTGGTAAGTTGGTATTTTCAGAAGAAGATTATGAAGAAAGTCATGATCGTAGTCTTGAAGTATTAACTAATTTATTTTCGCAGGGTACGACCATTATTGTCGGCTCCAGTCTAACTGATACTCCACTTGTTAGAAGTCTTTTAAAGATTAAGAGTAAGAGTGAGGAGCAACATGGCAAAAATGGTGGTAAGATTGTATCGTCTAGGCGTGCTGTATATGCTTTCATGAAGTGTGGTATTGATGGATATGAAAAATTTCAGCTTGAACGTGCTGAAGCTTTAGGCATTGAGCCACTATTTTATGAGTTCCATGACGAAATTCCTGAAGTTTTTTCTAATTTAACTGCACTGCTTGTTCGTGGAAACAAAGATGGTAGCTATAGTGAAGTGTTGCCTTATGATCAGGCATTGAGAGAATGGGTAAGGCTGGCGATAAGGCTGACGAATCACCAAAAACAATTTAGGGAATTGGTTGAGAGTGGATATGAAATGTCTGCTAAGCTTGCTCGAGATGTTATTATTGAACGTTATGCACGAAAAGACGAGTTACTCAAGATTGAGTGTTGGTTCCTGGATCTTGAGGGAGATGTAAGTAAAAAGGTTTTACGAGTTTGGACTAATTCTGTCGGCCCAACATTTGCTACTGATCTTCGAAGGTCTGAAGCTGTTAGCTCGTTGAATGCGGAAAAAGTTGCATCGGTGCAAGCCTTTTGTGAAGGTGCTCCAAAGATTATCCCTATTGATCAACTTAAGCTTGGACTAGTTAAGTTGAAAGATGATAAGAATATTTCGGCGACGCGGTGGAAAAGTTTTATGTCTGTGCCGATCGTAATTCCTTTTGAAGAATATGATGTTGATGTGACAGTTGGTGTTGTTACCTTGGCGTCAACATATAAATATAGTGATTTCGAAAATAGGAATTTTTTTAATAGTAAAAAGGCATTGGATGTGCTGAAGGCTAGCAAGAACGAATCGTTCATGTCGATTTATGATGACCCTAACGAGCGACGAGATATTTGTGATTACCTGAAAGCTTTGGGAATTTATTTAGCGAAAATGATTTATCCCGAAAGTAAAGAGAATTAAGTGGCCAATATTTGCAGTAGACGCAGTTGCAGACTATGAAGAAGGCATTCGGGTAGTGATCGCAGTTCACCTGGGTTTGCTACTGCGCCGGCGGCGCATTTGGTAGATCTTGCAGGTGGTGAGAGTCCCTAAGAGAGGCAGTAAGAGGAGGGAGGCAGTAAGAGGGTCGAGAGCGGGCGTCGTCGTCGCTAGAATTTAGCCATGGCTAAGAGCAACAAGAAGCAAGACCTCACCTGGAAGCTGACCGCAGCGGCGGCCACCTTCGCCTCCGGCTATGTGGCTGACAAGGTAGTTTCCCTAAGCTGGCGGGCAGTGACCGGCCGCCCGGCCCCCAACGACCAGACCAAACTAGCTACCTATGCGGTGGCTGAACTGGCTGCATTCGCCATTATTTCTGGCGCAGTGCTAACCCTTACTCGCGAGCTCACCCTGCGTAGCGCCGCCGTTTGGTTCGAGGGGCACAACCAGCCCAAGCGGATCGAAGCCTGACACTCGCTGCTGGACTCTCTGCTGGCCGGGCTGGCACCAAGGTTTGTTTGGCTGGCCCGGGGCCGCTTGGTCCAGGGCCGCTGGCTCGGCAGCTGCTTGACCCGGCGTCCGCTTGGGGTGCATCTGGGGCGGGTGGTGACGCGGGCAAAGCTGCTGACGGCCCGGCGAGCCTTGTCGGCCTGGTAAGGGCTGCTTGGCCCGGCTAGCCCTGCCCGACCAGCTGTGGGCCCTTAGGTTGGTAGAGCCTAAGCGCGCGGCCCTTGCCACACCAGGGGGCGGGCTTAGCTAACAGTGCACATAACTAGCTGCCGGTAGGCTATAAGCATGAGTGTTTGTGGGCCTGGCATGTTGGCATACCGCCTAACGCAATCCGGCGAAGCAATTGGGTTGCGTTTTACAGCACCCTTAACCGGGCTGCGTTTTGTTCGCCAATACTGGCAGGGACTGGGCTACTGGCAGGGGCTGGGCGCATGAACCATATTTCTGTAATCCAGTGGGTCTGCGGCGCACTAGCCGTCATCGCCACCCTGGTAGGCCTGGGTTTCTTCACTCGCGCCTGCCTAACTATCGCTAACCGCTTCCGCCTGGGCGCCCCGGTAGACCGTCAGCGCCTGCACCCGGTGGGCAAGCGCCTTAAAACTTTGCTGGTGAAAGTCCTATGCCACCAGGACTTTAAAGGCCGCCCCTGGATCCGCCTAGCCCACTGGCTAGTGATGGTATCCTTCCCGATCCTGTTCTTTACGCTGGTCACCGGCTATGCGCAGATTTTTAGCCCCGACTGGGCACTGCCGCTAATCGGGCATTTTCCACCCTGGGAATGGCTTGTTGAATTTATTGCTTTAGCCTCCACGATCGCCATTATTGGCTTGATTGTGGTGCGCAGCGTTAACACCGCCCACGGCCGCAAGTCGCGTTTTACCGGCTCAACCCGCTGGCAGGCGCGGTTTGTGGAGGCCACTATTGTGGCCGTAGTGGGCTGCGTAGATTTGCTGCGCGTGGCCGAATCGGCTTGGCTTAGCGCCGCCCAGCACGAGCAGTCGGCTAGCTGGGTGCATTTCCCGATTTTTGGTTGGTTAGGCCGCCCGCTGGGTCAGGGCGCCAATCCGGATACGCTGGCCAATGTCATTGCGGTGTTGGCGCTGGTTAAGATCCTGTGCTCCATGACCTGGTTTGTGATTGTGGGCTTGCAGCCGTCTATGGGCGTGGCCTGGCACCGTTTCCTGGCTTTTATCACCATCTACGCCCGCAAGCACGACGACGGCACCTCCGCTTTGGGTCCGCTTGAGCCCATGATTGTGGACGGCAAACCCTTAACTGTCGATTTACTCGATGAGCTTGAAGAGTCCGACGCCGAACCTAACTTTGGGGTTAGCCGGATCGAGCAGTTCCATTGGAAAGCTCTAGCGGACTTTTCTGCCTGCACTGAATGCGGCCGCTGCCAGGATCTATGCCCAGCCTGGAACACCGGCAAGCCGCTTTCACCCAAGCTTTTCACCCTAGCTTTGCGTGACCACCACGCCGCCGTAGCCCCCTTCATTGCCGCCGCCCAGCAGCTAGGGGTGGAACCTGAAGAGGTCAGCGACGAGCAGCTCGCGCAGCGCCCAGTGCACCTGGGGGTGCGTGACGGTTTGAGTGTAAACACCTCCCTGGGCCTGGCCGAAAACAGTGCCCACACCCAAGACATTTTGGGGGCGCTGCTGCAGGCCAAGGCGGCGCCGTCGGAAACTGGCGTGGCCACCAAACCCGCCCCACTGGTTGGCGAAGTCATCGGCGAGGCTGCGCTGTGGGCCTGCACTACCTGCGGGGCTTGCGTGGATCAGTGCCCGGTGGACATTGAGCATATTGACCGCGTGATTGACCTGCGTCGCAACCAGGTGCTTATGGAGTCGGCTTTCCCCAAGGAACTTGGGCAAATGTTCCGCAAGCTTGAATCTAAAGGCAACCCCTGGGGTCTGCCCCCACGCAAGCGCCTAGAGTGGGCTAAGGGCCTGGAATTTGATGTGCCCGTGGTGGGCGTGGATGTGGAAGACGCCAGCGAAGTGGACTACCTGTTCTGGGTGGGCTGCGCTGGTGCCTATGAGGATCGTGCCAAGAAAACTACCCGCGCGGTGGCTGAGCTGCTGCATATTGCCGGGGTTTCTTTCGCGGTTTTGGGCGACGGCGAATCCTGTACTGGTGATCCCGCCCGCCGCGCCGGTAATGAGATCCTGTTCCAAACTTTGGCTGCGCAAAACGTTGAAACCTTGAACGAGGTTGGCGCCAAGCGCATTGTGGTTACCTGCGCCCACTGCTTCAACACTATTTCGCGTGAATACCCGCAGGTGGGCGGCAATTATCAGGTGCTGCACCACACCCAGCTGCTAAATCAGTTGGTGCGTGAAGGTCGCCTAAAGCCGGTGGCCCCCACAGCGGCGACGGCGTCCGTGCAGCAGGCAGCGACGGCGTCGCTAGCGGCGTCGGAAACTGTCCCGGAGCAGCAGGAACCATCCGCAGCGGCAAGTACCCAGGCGGACTCTGCGGCGTCGTCGGCAAAACCCACTGCAGCGCAGGGCCTGCAACTAACCCCCAAAGTCACCTACCACGACGCCTGCTACCTGGGACGACACAACCGGATCTACTCTCCGCCGCGTGAACTGCTGGCCGCAACCGGCGCCGAACAGGTGGAAATGCCACGCAACCACGAACGTGCCTTCTGCTGTGGTGGCGGTGGCGCGCGCGCCTTCATGGAAGAAACCATCGGCACCCGCATCGCAGCCACCCGCGCCCGCGAAGCCCTAGACACTGGGGCCAAAATCGTGGCCACTGCCTGCCCCTTCTGCACCACCATGCTTTCCGACGGCGTGGCCAGCCAAGGCGCTGAAGACGTGCGGGTTATGGACGTGGCGCAGCTGATGCTAGAGGCAGTAAAACGCGGCAATAACTAGTACCATGTAAATGCAAACCCCAGGGGAGCACCACAGCGGTGCTGAGAGTGCGCTTGGCGCAGACCCTCGAACCTGATCCGGGTAATACCGGCGTAAGGGAGTCGGGCTCTCTTCCCCTCCAGCTCAAGCAGGAGGAAGTAATGCTAACTGGTCACGTTCTAACCCGTCGTGGAGTAATTGGTGGCGCATTCGCCCTGGCCGGCGCGGCCACACTGGCGGCATGTGGGCAAGACACCAAGGCTGACGCCAAAAAAGTCACGGTGGTAACCCACAGTTCTTTCCAGGTTTCTGACAACCTTAAGAAAGAATTTGAGAAAACTAGCGGTTTCAAGCTGGAAATTGTGGACGGCGGCGACGGCGGCGAGCTGGTCAACAAGCTGATTCTGTCCAAGGACGCCCCCCAAGGTGACGTGTGTTTCGGCGTGGACAACACCTACGCCTCCCGCCTGCTGTCTCAAGGCGTGATCGACAAAGACCGCACCGTGGACACTATCCCGGAAAGCGCCGAAAAATACCTGGTAGACAACAACCGTGCGCTGGTGCCCATCGACATGGGTGACGTGGCCATCAACATCGACAAAACCTACTTTGCCAGCCACAACCTGGCTGAGCCCAAGACTTTCGAGGACCTGGCTAAGCCTGAATACGCCAAGCTGTTGGTGGCCATCAACCCCACCACCTCCACCCCTGGCCTGGCCTGGATGCTGGCAACGGTAGGCCACTTCGGCGCCGACAAGTTCAGCGACTACTGGAAGACCCTGGTTAAGGGCGGCGCTAAGATCGCCTCGGGCTGGACCGAAGCCTACAACACCGATTTCAGTGCCGGTGAAGGTAAGGGCGCCTATCCGATCGTGGTTTCCTACGCCTCCTCGCCCTCCTACACGGTCAGCAAGGACGGCGCCTCCACCACCACCGCAGCCCTGTTAGACACCGCTTTCCGCCAGGTGGAATACGCCGGTGTGCTTAAGGGCGCCGCCAACCCGGCAGGTGGTCAGGCCTTCATTAACTGGATGCTGTCTAAAAATGTGCAGGCAGACATTCCCAAGAAGATGTACATGTACCCGGTGGACTCATCCGTGCAGCTGCCCGAGGCGCTGGCCAAGTTCGGCCCGCTGGCTGAAAAGCCGGTAGAGGTTGCCCCCAACAAGATTGCGGCGGAGCGTGAACAGTGGCTCAAACTGTGGGCCAGCGCCGTCGGCAAGTGAGCGCCGGGCCGCGCATAACCTTGAGCCAAAAACTGGCTTGGAGCCTAGCGATAGCGTTACCACTAGGTTTCCTGGGACTGTTTTTTGCCTGGCCAGTGGCCAGTTTGGTGATGCGCGGGCTGTTTGATAATGGCCGCCTTGACCTGGCCGGGGTGGGTGAAGTGTTCCTGCGTGAACGCACCAGCCGCGTGGTGGGCCAAACCCTGTACCAGGCCGCCTGGGCCACAGGAATTAGTGCGCTAGCTGCCCTGCCCGGGGCGCACCTGCTTTACCGCCGTCGTTTTGTGGGGGTGGGTTTATTAAAAGCGCTGGTGATTGTGCCTTTCGTGCTGCCGAGCGTGGCTGTGGGGGTGGCCTTCCATTCGCTGTTAACCAAGGGCGGCTGGCTAGAATCACTGGGCTTAGATGGCACCTCACAGGCGGTTATTGCCGCCATGGTGTTTTTCAACTACGGCTTTATGGTGCGTCAGGTGGGTAGCTTCTGGGCCCAACTGGACCCGCGTCCTGCCCAGGCGGCAGCCAGTTTGGGGGCCGGGCCGGCGCGAGTGTTTTTCACCATCACCTTGCCGCGCCTGGCCCCCATGATTGCGGCGGCAGCCTCAGTGACTTTCCTGTACTGCTGCACCGCTTACGGGGTGGTGCTGGTGCTTGGTGGGCGCGGGGTGAGCACGATCGAAACTGAAATCTATGTGCTCACCGCCCAGTTCCTTGATTTGCGTGGCGCTGCGGTGCTTTCGGTTGCGCAGATTGTGCTGGTGGCAGCTTGTTTGCTGGTTGCTGAGCGGGCCCGACGCCGCTTTGGGGCGCGCAGCGACTGGGTGGGCCAGGTGCCTGCTAGCGCCCTTACCTGGCGTGACCTGCCGGCTATTGCGGTCACGACGGCGTTGATCGGCGGCCTGCTGGTGGCCCCGATAGCCTCGCTGCTGGTGCGTTCATTTAAACGTAGCGGTCAGTGGACCCTAGCCAACTACCTGGATCTGTTTAACCCGCAAGCCACCCCAGCTTTGCTGGTGAGTGTGGAGCAAGCTGCCTGGTTCTCGCTGCGCACAGCCCTAACCGCCGGGGCTATCGCCATGGTGGTTGGGGTGTGTATTGCCGTAGTGGTTTCACGCCAACCGCGCTCCACCTGGGGTAAACGTGGCCTGGTATGGCTAGATGGATTCTTCATGCTGCCACTGGGGGTTAGTGCGGTAACTGTGGGTTTTGGTTTCCTAATCACTCTGGCGCGCCCGCCGCTGGCCTTAACTAAATCTTGGTGGATTGTGCCGCTAGCTCAAGCTGTGGTGGCAGTGCCGCTGGTGGTGCGCACTTTGGTGCCGGCGCTGCGGGGAATTGATCCACGTCAACGCGAGGCTGCTGCCTCCCTGGGGGCTGGGCCGGGGAGGGTGATCGCCAGCGTGGATGGGCCGGTGCTGTGGCGTAGCGGTGGTTTAGCCGCAGGTTTTGCCCTGGCCACAAGCCTGGGCGAGTTTGGGGCCACCTCATTCCTGGCTCGCCCGCAAAGCCCCACCCTGCCGGTGGTGGTGGCCCAGCTAATTAGCCGTCCGGGCGCTGTAAACCAGGGTATGGCGATTGCGGGCGCAGTGGTATTGGCTCTAGGAAGCGCCTCAATCATGCTGATCTGCGAGTATCTGCAAGGCCGCGCCACTACCCGCAGGCCAGGCAGTCGCAAGCCAGACACCCGCAAGCCAGGCGTGGGCGCAAAGAATTCCGCTAGCGCCAAGGGGTTGCTCGGCCAAAAGACTGCCAGCAGCCACAGGCCAGGCGTGGGCAGGAAGCGCACCACCAGCGCAATTAATAAGGATTGATTATGAATCTAAAAGGTATTTTTTCGCGGCACAGCTCTGGCCAGCTAGAGTCCGACCAGCCCGACGCTCCACAGGGCCGCCAACAAGCCTTACCGCACGCATCCCAAGACCCGGTATCTGGGTCCTCAACTGCGGCTTTAGTGTCTGCGGGCTCGGCGCCGGCGGCCTCCAACAGTTTTGCGCCCACTTCCACTAGCGCGCAGCTAGAGATAAAAAACCTACGGGTGCGCTACCCTGGGCGCGACGTCGACGCCGTCGCCAATGTGAGCCTAAACCTAGCCCCCGGGCAAACCCTGGCCCTACTAGGAGACAGTGGCAGCGGCAAATCCACGCTGCTGCGCGCAGTGGGCGGGCTGGTGGACGTCAGTGGCGGCGACATCTGCTATGCGGGTGAATCAGTGTTGCAAGTTCCGGTGCATCAGCGCGGATTCGTGTTGATGTTCCAAGACGGCCAGCTGTTCAACAACCTGAGCGTGGCCGAAAATGTGGCTTACGGGGTGGGGCGCCACTGGGAAAAGGTAGTGGCCCAAATGCTTGAGCTGGTGGGCATGAGTGCTTACGCAAACTCGCCGGTAACCGAGCTTTCAGGCGGCCAAGCCCAGCGTGTGGCCCTGGCGCGCGCCCTAGCCCCTAATCCGCGCCTGCTGCTGCTAGATGAGCCGCTCTCGGCGCTTGACCGCTCACTGCGTGAAGGCCTGGCGCGCGACATCCGCAGTATTTTGCGCGAGCGTGGCACCAGCGCCATTTACGTCACCCACGATCAAGACGAAGCCATGCGAGTAGCTGACGTGGTGGGCATTATGGCTGGTGGGCGCCTGCTTCGCCTGGACACTCCTGAGGGGTTGTGGGCTGATCCTGGTGGCGTGCAGGTGGCTCGCTTTTTGGGTTTTGGTCCCTTCTTGGATGCCGACGCCGTCGCAGCACTGGAACTGCCGCTAAAGCTAGAGTACGGGCAGATCCTCGCCCCCGCACCAGGGGCCTGGTCGCTAGCCCCCGCTGACGCAAGCCTAGGGGATGGGGTTGCGCAGGCCGGCGTCGAGTCAGTGACTATGAGCCAAGGCGCCTACCTGGTACAAGCCAGCTTGGAGGCGGCCGCAGCTGACCCGCTCACGCTACGCACTAGTGAGCCTCTAGAAGTAGAACAGTGGATCAATGTGCGTCTAGATTTAAGCCGCTGCCCACTCATTGACATGCGCAAACGGGCCTAAATGCGCGAATGCGGCTCTGGGGTGGGAAGGCGCTAGATACGGGGAGACTGGCCTGAATGTGGGGAGGCGGCCTGAATATGGGAAAGCGTGCCTGAACGTGGGGAGGCTGGCCTGAATACGGGAAAGCGTGCCTGAACGTGGGGAGGCTGGCCTGAATACGGGAACGCGCCGGAGCGGACAAATATGAAAGGGGTGAGGCACAGTCCGCTCCGACGCAAGTCGGGGATGGCCTGCAATTTAATGGATGGCAAGCCTCATCCAGTTGAAGGCCGCAGAGCAGCTTTGCCTGACCTGGATACGCACCTGGGGAAAGATGCGCAGCCACGAATCAAAGCCTGTCGCCACCGTAAGGGCACGATGTTGACAACCTAAGCTGATCTGATGTCTTAACTCCTATCAACACCAAGAACTATAACTGAGCCAAAGAAAAGCGGCAAAACTTGTATGATCTCTATAAAAGGCGCGAAATTGCGCGTAAAAACGACCTTTCCTTAAAATATCCTGAGAAAATTGTGCACATACTCTCAAAGTCGGATTTGGTCAGCTTTACATATACAAATGACGCAGGCAATACCCAAGAAAATCTTGAGGCATTGCCTGCGTCGTCGTAGAAAGGAAGAAGGTTTCTTTTAGAAGATACCGTCAGCGTTCTGGCCGCGAACCACGCCGATGGGGCGCATCTCCGAGCAGAAGTTACCTACTTCGGTGCTCCAGAAGGAGTCTCCCTCGCTCCAGCGCAAAGTGCCGCCGGGCAGGTTGAAGGAGTCGCCGTTGTTGCGCCACACGGCCTTACCAGCCTGAGCGTGGTGGTCGTAGAGGTGGAAGTAGGACTTGGGCTGAGCCTTGATGGCGTTGGCGTAGTAAGCGCTTTCGCCGGCCAGGGACACGCCCTTAACGGCCTCGATCTCCTGCAGGCTCGGGTAGAGCACCGGCGCCTGGCTTAGGGTGGCACGAATCTTGATGCCGCCCCAGGTAGTGCCGGTAGAGAAGGCCATGTCTGCGATGTTGTCGCCACCGCGACGACGAGCTGCGGGCACGTAACCCTTGCCGTTTAGCCCCTTGGCGGTCCAAGTCCAGGTGCGGGCGGCCTGTTCGTCGACGACGTCGTTGCGGTTTACGCGGCTGGTCTTACCCCAGGAGGTGGACGCTAGTAGCGGACCGTTGGGGCGAGCGGCAGTGCCGTCAGCGCGTACTGCAGAGAATGTGATCGTCCACGGGCTGGCTACGGTTAGGGCGTAGTCGCTGAGGTTGATCAGGTTGAAGCTGGGTACCTTACTAAAGCCGTTGGCCAGGCCGTCGCTTGGCTCGGTCCAGTAGGCGGTCAGGCCATCCCAAGCGACAGCAGAGAGAACCTCGTCGATAACCTTGCGGGCTTCGGTAGAGGAAACCTTCTTCTTGTCGGGGGAGGGGGCCGCAAAGGCACCTGCCGACAGAGACACAGCCGCCGTAGCGGTGGCGGTGCCAATGATTAGTTCGCGACGCGAAACCATAATTCGTCCTTAAAGTATGGGGCTTCTTAGAATCAGAAACGACCGTCGATGGACCCGTAGCCGCGGTCACGGCGGCTACCGCGCGGAGGCAGGGTGTCAGAGACCCAGTTACCAACCGAGCAGCTCCACCAAGACTCGCCCACGTTCCAAGAGTGGGTGCCGCCGGAGAGGGTGTAGCTCTTGCCGTTGGTCTTCCACAGAACACCGGTAGAGCTGCTCAGCAGCGGGCCGCCGTAAATCATCTTTACGGTGGCGGTCTCGTTCTTGATCTTGATGTATTCCTCACAGCGCTTGAGGTCGATGCGGTGGATCTCTTCGATCGACTCGCGCTTGATGGTCACCTTAGGCAGGGACATCAAGGTGGCCTGAACGATAATGCCGCCGCCCTCAGTTACACCGGTGCTGAAGGAGAAGTCAGCCTGGTTGTCACGGTCAACAGCCCACTCGGCAGAGCGAATGGGGGTGCCGGCGTGACCACCCTGAACCTGGTTGAAGGTCCAGTTCCAGGAGATACCCTTCTGGTAGCCCATGTCGCCGGTGTAAACGTTGACGTCGCGGGCGTAGTTGTCAATGTAACCCCAGCTGGTGGTGGGCTCGGCCGGGCCGTTGGGTACGCTGCCAGTGCGAGAGGTGCGGATGGCCTCGAAGCGAATCTTCAGCGGGTTCTTAACGCTGGCGTTGACCTCGTAACGGCTGAGGTTGATGACATTGAAGCTAGGCACCTTGTCGCAGCCGTTAGCAAGATCCCAGCTAGGCTCGGTCCAATAGGCCATCAGGCAAATGCAGCTGAATGCCTCGTCGATGATGCGCTTCTTCTCAGGGGTGCAAGCACTGGTTGCAGCCGCAACCGCAGGGCTGGCGATCGCAATGGCTGGTACCGACCAGGCAGCACCCTTGGCGATGTTACGCCGTGAAATTTCCTGTGCCACGTCTACTACTCCGATAACTCTTCTTGGGAACTCAAGTGGTGTCAGAATAGGTCTTAATTTGGTCAGAATTAAAGCCCAGTGACAGGCGTTATAAAAGCTTAATTTTATTAGTTGTTATCTTTTATGTTACCTGGGAATATGCTGAAAGTGCAGGTCAGAGGCACTTTCGTGGGCAGGGTCTGGGGTTGGTGTGACAATATGTTAACTAAGCGTGATCATTCCTTAAGTGGAACCCAAGAACACTTTCAGGAAACTTTAAGGAAAAAGCCTCGAATTTAAGTTAAGAAGTTATATTGAAACCATATCAGTTGTTAACCTAAAGTGTGATAGCGGCGCCCCGGCAGCCTCCTTTGTGCGCATGACTGCACGTCACAATCAGTTTGTCAGGCGTTGTTTCAAAGCGCTTGGTTAGGGCTTGTCAAGGAAACGGTGCTGCAGCCTATTTAACAAGGGTAGGTGGCTGAAAATATATGCATAGTTGCAGGTAGGAGCTAGTTTGCTAACTGGTTGATGCCGATCGGATTTGGTGTTTTATGAGTGCCAAGTACGGCTTTTTTCTCGAAGTTTGGCCCTGGGCTAGCCCGAGCGGGAGGGCTGGTGAGCTGCGCCCTACCATTAAAACGTGTTAAACCTGAATTTCACCGTTGTGCTCGGAAGGTCTGATGAGTTGTGTTTTGCTGATATTTGGCTCGACGGCGCCACTGAGGCGCTCGGCTGAGCCCAGCAGACAAGGGGAATGTTGGCGAATGGGGATGCTGACAAGCGGGAGATGCTGGGGTGTGGGGGTTGGCAGGCAAGATATGGAGACGCTGGCACGCGGCGTCGAAAAAGGCTAACGGGCGCCGTCGTTGTTGTACCTATATACAAGGAGGTGTGACACAAAAAGGGGTCGGTGCGAAAGGAGACTCGGGCTGCGTAGGCAAGAGAAAGCAAGAAAAAGGGGCCGACGCACCACGACGTCGACCCCGAATGCGCGGCAAATAGGCGTTAGCGTTGAGCGCGGCGCGTCAGCCAGCGGTCAAAACCGGCGAAAATCAAGATGCACACCAGCGCAAAAACCAGTGTGAAACCAATAGCCATCAGTGAGACCGCGTATCCAAGCACCTCCACGTTCAAAAATCCATAAGGATAAGTGTGGGTAATGGCGCCGCGAATCAGGATGAAAGGCACCCACACCACCGGAATCACTAGGGAGCGTAAAATCACGCCTCGATCAATGCCTCCGCGCGGGCCGGTGATAAACCAGGCCAGCACCATGGCCAGGGGAACTATGATGTGCTGAATTGGGTTAGTTAGGTAATCCCAACCCGAAAGCTGCTTGTAAGGGCCAATAAAACCAGCGTAAACAATGCCGGTCACGGTGATCATCATGGTGGCGCACAGTTGCAAAGCTCGCCACCAGTTACTGGCCGGGCCCTGATGGCGTGCCAGGTACGTGGCCACCACCGCAACCAGGATGTTTGACCATTCCGTGAAGTAGCTAAAGGTTTCAAACAGTCGGGTAGGGGCGCCGGACCAGCCTGGGGCGCTGGTGCCAAACATGCCGGGGTCCACATTGCCGCGCGCGTAGCCGTCGCAGGCAGTAATAATTACAGTGGCACTGAAACCGAACCAAGTTATTGCTGCAATCGCACCATAAATCAGACGTGCATTTCGACCCAGCGCTGAGGTGGAGGTGTAAGCCGGGGCTGGGGTATAAGTCTTACTCACGCATTTCAGGGTATACAAACCCAAACACAGGCAAAATCATCCCTTCCCTATAAAAATTTCATGGGGTTTTATAGGGAACGGACGAAATGTCAGTATTTGTGAGGCATAGGGCTGGCCTGTGAGACAAATGTCTGGGGTCTGAGACTAGGGCGGGCGGCGCGCTCGGCACGGCACGCTCGGCGTGTTGGTGGCTGGGCGGCGGCACGGGAAGATGCGGGATGCGGGCGGCGCGCCCGGCATAGGGCCGGGAGAGGCTCGGACGGTGAGCGTCCCCTGTGCGGCGACGGCGCCGATGCAAGTGGGCCGCCAATGCGGCGTCGTTGTTAATGTGGGCGGCACCCTAACGCAGCGGCACCCCGAGCATCCTTAATGTGGACGGCACCCCGAGCATTCCTAATCGAGCATCCCTAATAACGAACCCGCGTTCGCGCCCGAAGCGATGCTGCATAGACTGAGGGCATGCTTGAGCTCCGCGAAATCTCGAAATCCTATGTCACCAGTGCATTAACGCAGGTGGCGCTGGATGACGTGAGCGTAACTTTCCGTGACAACGAGTTCGTGGCGATCCTGGGCGCCTCGGGCTCGGGCAAAACCACCATGCTGAACGTGATCGGCGGGCTGGACCACTTCGATTCAGGCGATCTGGTGATCGACGGCGTTTCCACCGCCCACTACAAAAACCGCGACTGGGACGCCTACCGCAATGCGCGCGTGGGTTTCGTGTTTCAAAGCTACAACCTGATCCCGCACCAAAGCGTGGTGGCCAATGTGGAGCTGGCACTTACGCTTTCGGGGGTTTCGCGTGGGCAACGACGACGACGCGCCCTGGCCGCCCTGGAAACTGTGGGTTTGGCGGAGCACTCGCACAAGCGGCCCTCCCAGCTGTCGGGTGGGCAGATGCAGCGCGTGGCCATTGCGCGTGCGCTGATCAATGACCCCGAAATTGTGCTGGCAGACGAGCCCACCGGCGCATTGGACTCCACCACGTCGGTGCAGGTGATGGACCTGCTGCAGGAGGTGGCCCGCCAGCGCCTGGTAATTATGGTCACCCACAACCCCGAGTTGGCCCACCAATATGCCACGCGCATCGTGGAACTGGCTGATGGGCGCATCATTTCTGACTCAGATCCGGTTGTGGGGGAGCTGGAGGATGCGGACGGCGACGACGGTGATGCAGAGGGGGCCGGCGATGGCGCGGCTGGCGCGGCAGTTGGCTGCGACGACGGGGCTGAAGGTGCAGGCGGGGGTGCTGCGGGCGACGGCGCGGCTAGGGCTGCGCGTGAAGCTGCGGCCCTGAATGATGACACTGCGCAGATACCCGCCGTAAGTGCTGGTGAGCATGCTTATGGCAGCGGTGCTGAGGGTGACGATGCGACTGAGGATGACGACGCGGCTGAGGGTTACGAGGGAGATGCTGAGGACGCTGGCGGCTTGGCTGAGAGGGCTGGCGCCGTCGTCGGGCGTAAGGAAAGCCAGCACAGAGCGAGCAGGCGCAGAACAGGCAGGGCCGCAAAACGTCGAGGGCACAACAAAAACCGCATGGATGTCAGCCGTCCCGGGCGCAGGCCGCGACGCGTGTCCATGGGGCCGCTGACCGCGCTGGGGCTCAGTTTTACCAACCTAATGACCAAAAAGGGACGCACCGCCATGACCTCATTTGCGGGGTCGATTGGCATTATTGGTATTGCGCTGGTACTGGCATTGGCAAGTGGGGCGAATAATTACATTATTACTACCCAGGAACGCGCTATGGCCTCTTATCCGCTAACTATTGAGCGGGTGGGAATGGATTTAACCGGCGTATTATCTACCTCGGCGGCGGGTGAAGCTGCGCCAAATGACGGCAAAATTCATACCGCCTCGCAGTTATCTAATGTGACTGCGTCAATGAAAACCAATGATTTAACTTCGCTGCAAAGCTATTTAAAGGGTAATGGTGGCAACATAAATAAGTATGTGTGCACCATTGAGTATAATTACGGCATTAATCCGCGTATCTATCTACCGAAAAGCTCTAAAGGGCCGGTGCAGGTAAATCCGGATGTGACTTTCGCTGAAGGCTCCACTAATTTTGGGGCTTTCCAATCCATGACTTCCACAAATATTTTCAAACAGCTAGCTAATGATCGTTCGCTGTATGTAAATAGCTATGATGTGGTTAGTGGGCGGTGGCCGACGGCGGCAAATGAGCTGGTGGTGGCGCTAGATTCTAATGGGCGCCTACCTGAGCGGCTCGAATATACGCTAGGTTTGCGTGACTATGGACAGTTGCAAAACGCTATGGCTAAACTGCGGCAAAATGAGGGTGTAAAACTCAAGAATACGGCTGCTACATGGGCGCCTAAGCAAATTTTGGGCGCTAAGTTTAAGTTAGTTAATGTGCCCGATCTTTACAAATATGATGCGAAGTATAAGGTTTGGAGCGCTCGGGATAATGATGCTGCTGCGCTCAAGCAAATTGTAGCTGCTGGAACTGATCTAAAGATTGTGGGTATAGTTAAACCCACTTCTAGCGGTGGTGGATTTGGGCAATCTAGTGTACTTTCTCCGGGTATTTATTACACCGGGGCGCTTACCCAACAGGTAATTGCTAAGGCGGCGGCGTCGCCAATTGTTAAGCAACAGTTAGCTGACCCCAAACGCAATGTATTTACCGGCAAGACTTTCGAGGAAGAAGCTAAAGAACACGCTAACCCGCAAATTGATTTGTCTTCGCTGATCACTATTGATCAAGATAAATTGATGGCAGCATTTAAATTTGATCCGTCCTCTATCAATGCTGGATTGAATAATTTAGACTTCTCGGGGATGGATTTAAGCGGGGCTGTAGGCAATGTGCAGCTGGACTTAAGTAGCCTGGATCTAAGTCAAATGCCCGCGATTGATTTAAATGGGCTGGACGCATCCAAGTTGGATTACTCGACATTGCAGAAACAGTTTCCGCAACTGGCCAACATTGACTTAGCCAAAGTGGTGCAGGCTGCGCTAGCTAACGGGGCCATCAAGCCTGGTGGCAGTCAGGCGCTAAGTAACATCCTCACCCAGGTGGTAGGCGGTTTTATACCCTGGTATGCACAGCATGGGGGTGACGACGACGGTGGCGGCGGATCAGGAACGCCAGGCCAGGCCGATCCTGCAAAGATTGCTGCGGCGGTGACAAAGTATTTGCAAACTGAGCAGGTGCAAAAACTGTTGGCACCAATCTTTAGTGGCGACACCATAATTGACCGGGCCAAGCTTACCGCTAACCTTACCCAGGCTCTGGGTAACGATCCGGCGGTGCAACAAATTGCTGAAAATGTTTCGGCTGACCTGGCTAGTCAGATTTCCAGTAAAGTGGCCAGTGCGCTTAGTTCTACGGTTACTACCGCGCTAAGTAAGGCTGTTGGGCAGTTGCTGCAAAGCTCACTCAATCAGCTGATGACCACCTTGCAAACCCAGTTAACCGCCCAGGTACAAAACGCGATGGGACAGATTGTGGGTAATCTTTCCAGCGCTATGCAGGTGGATGCGAATAAACTTAAAGAAGCGTTTAAGTTTAATATGAAGCCGGAAGAAATTGCGGCATTATTAACGCAGCTACTTAACCCTAATGCCACCACGGCTCGCGCCAATTTACTCACTTTAGGGTATGCGCGCGCTGACCAGCCGGAACGTATTGATATTTACCCAAAGTCTTTCGCCGATAAAGACCATGTTAAATCCATTCTTGCCAGCTACAATGCGGAAGCTAAAGCTGCCAAACAAACCGATAAGGTGATTGTCTATTCAGATCTTGTGGGGATGTTGATGAGTTCAATCACCAACATCATTAATATTGTGACTGCGCTGCTGGTGGCATTTGTGTCTATTTCGCTGGTGGTGTCGTCAATTATGATTGGCATTATCACATTTATTTCCGTATTGGAGCGGCGCAAAGAGATTGGAATTTTGCGTTCAATTGGTGCGTCTAAAGCTGATATTCGGCGCGTATTTAATGCGGAAACCCTGATTGTGGGGGCCCTGGCAGGTTTGCTAGGTGTAGGTGTGAGCGTATTGGTGACTATTCCAGCCAATATTTACGTGGCCGACCGCTTTGGAGTGCAAGACATCGCTACTCTGCCGGTTGGCGCTGGAGTGATTTTGGTGGTTATTTCCATGGGCCTGACTTTCTTGGCTGGTTTGCTACCGGCCTCCAAGGCTGCACGCGAAGACCCCGTAGAGGCCCTGCGCGGGGAATAAACACAGACAAATACAGGCAAATCATACAAATACAGGCAAAATCATCCCTTCCCTATAAAAATTTCATGGGGTTTTATAGGGAAGGGATGAAATGTCAGTATCTGTGAACAGGTGTATAAGTTGTTAACCAAGGAGCAGGTTGTGAACCGAGGCTCTACGGTGTGGATCAGGATTTGCGGCGCGAGCCAAAGACTTGCGCAGTGAGCCAGTAACCTAGATGTGCCTTCGGACCTGACCTTCCCAGTAATCTGACCTGCCCAAACGATCTGGCTCGGTAGACTCTTGTGTCCAGCCTCCTTACGGCCCGCTTAGCCAGCCTAAACAGGACTGCTTCCTGGACACTGTAAAAGCCTGCGTCACCTGCCACTTTGAGTGTGAAACTCCCCAAGTTTCCTCAATGTCTAGGCAATTTTAAGGTGAATTGGATATTTTTGAACCAGTTAAATTCTCAGATCGAGGTGGTCTAAAGTGCTTAAAAACAGCGGATTCGGCAAGCGAATTTTGCGCCGCACCAACACTTTCCTGCTGACTGCGGCTGTGGCTGCAGCAACTCTTGGGGGTGGCGCGGTTGCAGCTCCGGTGGCGACGACGTCGTCCGTGGCGGCCCCGGTAATAGCGGCGTCGTCGGTAACGCAGCTAACCCAAGCTGGCGTCATCGGCAAGATGGGCGCCCCGGGCACCGGCGTTATCGACTCCAGTAACGGTTGGGTGGACAAAACCTGCACGGTTAAAGGCGGGGACTGGGTTTATCGGGGCGGCGACTCCTGGTGGTACCGCAATTCTGACGGCTCTTACCCCAGCAAATGCGTAGCCACAATTAAAGGCGTTAAATATCTATTTGACGCAAATGGTTGGGCTGCTAGTGGCTGGGGTGCTTCAAAGAAAACCGATAAATTAGGTAATAAATACTGGTATCACTTCACCACTAATGGTTTAAGTAAAGGCTGGCATATTGAGGGTTCGACACGCTTTTACCTAGACGGTGGCGACGGCCATATGTATGTCAACTGGAATACCATTGGCGGGAAATCTTATTACTTCACTCCCGGTGGCGCAATGGTTACCGGCTGGTATAAGGCTTACCCGGGTTGGTATCACTTTGGGGACGACGGCGTATTAACCACTGGTTGGTTTAAGTCCGGTAATGCTTGGTATTACCTAGATCCGGGTAAAGGCTCCACTAATTTGAGTGGTGCATATAAGGGTCTAATGCTTACCGGTTACCAAACTATTGACGGCAAGCGTTACTATTTCGACGCTTCAGGTAAATGGGATCCCAGTAAATAATTAATATTTACTGCTATCTGCTGGCTCTGGGCCTGCAGGCAGCCTCCGACCTGCGTGCGTTGGGCTGGCCTGTCTGCGGCCTCGGCCTGCGTGCGTCAGGCTAGCCTGCATACGCCGTCGCTAATATGCGGTCGCCGTCGCAAATACTGACATTTCATCCCTTCCCTATAAAACCCCATGGAATTTTTATAGGGAAGGGATGATTTTGCCTGTGTTTGTATGTGCTTGCCTGATTTTGCCTGCCTGCCAGCTTGCCTGCAATCAGACAGCAGCGAGCTCTTCGCGCAGGCGCTGCTTTACAGCCAGCGGCGCCCAGGAAATCTCGATCGCGTTAGCTACCAGGGTGCGCAGGAAGTCCTCATCAACCCCATCGTGGTCAGCCACGCGCTGGAAGTTATCGCCGATGTAGCCGCCAAAGTAGGCCGGGTCATCAGAGTTGATAGTTACCAGAACGCCGTCGGCAACTAGCTGCTTAACCAACTCAACCTTGTCAGACTCAGAAATCCACAGGTTCGAAATCGGGCAGCTGGTCAGCCCAATACGGTGCTCCACCAGGTACTTAACTAGCGCCGGGTTCTCCACCACGTTGGTGCCGTGGTCCACGCGCTGCACCTGAATATCCTCAATGACCTGGCGGATGTGCTCAATAGAGTCTTTAATGTCGACGTCGCAGTGCATGGTCAGCTGGTAGCCCTCGCGGCGGGCGCGGGCAAAGACTGCGGCAAACTTGGCCGGTTCGTGGTCGGTTTCGTCAGAGTCCAGGCCCACGCCCACGATCCACTGTTTGTAGGGCAGCGACTCCAGCAGCGTAGCCATGGCGTATTCGGGCTGGAAGTCGCGCAGGAAACACATGATGAACTGGCTAAATACGCCCAGGGTTTGCTCGGCCTCAAGCTGGGCGCGGCGCAGACCAGAAATCACGGTGTGGAAGCTGACCCCACGGCAGGTGTGTGCCTGGGGGTCAAAGAAAATTTCTGCGTAACGCAGTCCCTGGCTGGCGGCCTTACGGTAGTAGGCCATGGCCAGGTCATAGAAGTCTTCGCTGGTGAGCAGCACGTTCATGCCGTCGTAGTAGGCGTCTAGGAAGGAAGCTAGATCGTCGAAAGTGTAGGAATCCTTAACTTCCTGCTCGCTACTAAAAGGCAGCTTGATGCCGTTGCGCTGGGCTAGCTTGAATTTCAGCTCCGGCTCTAGCGTGCCCTCAATGTGTACGTGCAGCTCAACCTTGGGTAGAGCCTGAACTAGTGCCTCGTGGGCCATCACGTCTCCTTAGAAAAACTGAGAATTTAGTAAATTCTAGTTGTCTTGCGGTGTCCGCGTGGTCCAAATTACGCGCTCAGTGTGCCCTGATGTAGGCCCTTCTTATGGTGCAGTGCCCCCGACGCCGGCCCGCACTCTCGACGACGCCGCCCTGCGCTCCCGACGCCGCCGCGCCTGGCTGGCAATTCCCAAGCTGGCCCGCGCCTCGGGCACCTTACCTACACCCCCAGGAATTCCTTGATTGCCGGCAGCTCACGCTGAGCCTGGGCGTAACCCACCTGGTAGGCCTCTTCGAGCACTTCATAGCGCATTTCGAGCTTGGAAATTTCGGTGACTTCCGGGCAGTAGACATAGGCGCGTCCCTCAGCTTCCAGTCTGAAAGCGGTTTTGCGGGCGGCGTTGTAGCGGGCGCTGCGGGCGGTGACGGCGTCGGCAATGGAAGGTAGACGTGGGAAGGCTGCGCGCATACTGGCGTGGGTGCCCAGACGCGTGGCCGGCTTAATGAAGTTGCGCGGGCGAGTGAGCACAATCAGGAATTTGCGGTAACCGTCGCGCATGGGTGCGTCCAGCGGAATGCCGCCGTTGGGGCCAAGTGCGCCGTCGACGTAAGTGTCGCCGTCGATCTCTACCGGCGGCATCAGCACCGGCAGGGTGGACGACGCGCGCGCAAGTAAGCCCACATCAGAGACGCTATGCATGTCTTCTTTGGTGAACCATACAGCCTGGCCGCGTGTGGCGTTAAAAGAGCCAACACGTATCTGCGCCGGGTTGGCCATGAAAGTATCGTAGTCGAAGGGGAAATTGCCGTCAGCCTCGGCAATGTCGTGGTAGAGATAGTCCACATTGAAGATGCCGCGCCCGGCTAGCCAGTGCTTGTAGCCGCCAAATTCGGGGCTGAGGGCCACGTCAACGAAGGAGTCATGGGCGCGGGCGGCGTCACGTGAAACATAGTTAACAGTGTGCGAGCTACCTGCGGAAATGCCGGAAACATGCGGAAAATCTAGACCCGCTTCGATCAGGGTGGCCACCAGTCCGGCGGTGTACACCCCGCGCATACCGCCGCCTTCAAAAACTAGCGCTGTGTCAGGAAGATGTGTCAATGCGGTACTCACCGCGCCAGCCTACGCTAGGGCGCTATGGCCAGGTAAGGATAGACACACGTGAGCCGCCCCGCTATCGGTGTGATCCAGTTAGCAGGGCGGCTTGCGTTGGGTTGGTTTTATTGCCGACGACGGCGCCCGGCTGGCCCAGTCAGTCCAGGCCGGCCCGGCTGGCAGCCAAGCCTTAGATCTGGGCTAGGGCCTGATCAAGGTCGGCGATTAGATCGTTGACGTCCTCCAGGCCTACGGCCAGACGCAGCAGGGTTCCGGGCACGCCCCCAACCCCGCCGGTGCGGGTCGAGTGGGTCATGATTGCCGGGTGCTCGATTAGCGACTCGGGCGCGCCCAGCGACGCAGCCAGGGCAAATACGCGGGTCAGGCCGGTTAGGCGGATGGCGTCGTCCTCATTGGCCAGCTCGAAAGAGAGCACCCCGCCGCTACCTAGCGGGGTTTGGCGCTGAGCCAACTCGTGCGCCGGGTGGCTGGGCAGGCCCGGGTAGTAGACGGCAGTTACCTTGGGGTGGGCCTGCAAGAACTCGGCCACCGCCTGAGTATTGGTGCAGTGGCGCTCCACGCGCACTGCCAGGGTCTTTAGGCCACGGTGAGCTAGGAAAGCGTCACGCGGGGACTCAATGGCCCCTAAAGTCATCTGTAGACGGGTTAGCTCCTCGGCGGCGTCGCGAGAATCAAAGAACGGGGTGACGTGCTCAGGCAGCTGCAGGCCGTCGCGCAGCACCACCGCGCCACCAACCACATCCGAGTGGCCACCAATGTACTTAGTGGTGGAGTGCACCACCACGTCCGCGCCCAGCTCCAGCGGGCGCTGCAGCAGCGGGGTGGCGAAGGTGTTATCAACCACCAAAAGTGCCCCCACCTCGTGACATAGCTCGGCGACGGCGGCAATGTCGGTAACCGTTAGGAAGGGGTTAGAGGGGGTCTCCACCCACACCAGCTGAGGGCGCTGGGCGCGAATTTCGCGCGCGGCTACATCCAGATCGGTGAGGTCCACAGCCGCTGAAGTGAAGCCCTCGGCGGGCTTAATGACACTGAAAAGCTTGTGAGTGCCGCCGTAAACGTCGGTTGAGTGAATGATGTGGTCGCCGGGGCGGGTTAGTAGGCGCACTACGGTGTCCTCGGCGCTCATGCCGGAGGGGAAGGCGAACCCATGGGTGGCGCCTTCCAGGGCAGCTAGGGCGCCGGCGAAAGCGTTGGTGGTGGGGTTGCCACAACGACCATACTCAAAGCCCTGCTTGAGATCGCCGGGAGCATTTTGCACGTGAGTGCTGGTCACATGCATGGGCGGAACCACGTCACCGGTAACCGGATCTGGCTCAAAACCCAAGTGAATCGCGCGAGTGGAGAAAGCGGCTGCGTTGTTTTCCATGTATTGAGTTTAATTCCAGGCTTCTCCCTTGTTAATAACTACGCCACACGCATAAGGGTGTAGGTCACATTAAGAGTGCTTACTTTCACCGCTGACCCCTATGGGTGGTGCATGTGGTTGGTGATTATGGATGGTTAGACTTGAAGTCTTGTCAGCTGCGAGTTTTCCCCAGATACATGCGCAGCTGATGCATGGTCCAACTGAAAGGTGACGTGGCTTTGCGGGTAGCTTTCAAAATTTTCAGGCGAGATATTGGGCGCATTTTGCGAGTGCCTTTCGCCGTGATCGTGGTGGTGGGTGTGTGTTTCCTGCCTGCGATGTACGCCTGGTTCAATATCGCCGGTTTCTGGGACCCCTACGCCAACACCTCCCACCTGCGCGTCGCCGTCGTTAATGAAGATAAAGGCGCCACCACCGCCGCTACCGGCAAGATCGACGCCGGCGCTCAAGTAGCCGCCCAAATTAAAGACAATCACGACCTGGGCTGGTACTTCACTACGCGGCAGGGAGCTATCGACGACGTAAAAACCGGTAAGTCCTATGCGGCCATCATCATCCCCGCGAACTTCTCCACCAGCCTGGTCAGCTTCATGGACCCGCAGCATTACACTCAGCCCAAGCTGGAGTATTACGTCAACCAAAAACTCAACGCGGTGGCCCCGCAAATCACTAACGCTGGCGCCAGCACGTTGGATCGGAAAATTAATTCTGCCTTTGTTTCGCAAGTATCCAAGGCGGTAACCACCAAGCTAGGAGACTTTTCTAAGCAGGTGCGCGCCCAAACCGCCACCGTTAACGCCAACACAGACAAATCTCTGGCCCAGGGCGCCCAAAAACTAGCTACCGCCTCGGCTTCAGTACAAAGTCAAAGCCAGCAAATCGACCAGGCGCGAGCCAAAATTGCTAGCGCCCAAAACTCACTGACTGCGCTGCAAACCCAGGTCACAAACCTGAGCCAGATTGCCACAAACACCGGCACGCTGCTGTCCACCACGGCCACAACCATCACCGATTTTTCCTCCAAAGCCCCGGGCATACTCGATAAATCAGCTAGCCTCACGGTTCAGGCCACCGGCAAACTGTCAGTAAATGCGGCCAACCTTAACGGGGCGGTGCAATCCGCGCAGGGGCGAGTTGACGGCGTCGTGAGTGAGCTAGAGTCAATCAACCAAACTCAAGGCCAAATCCTGACCCAGTTGCAAAATGCGGGGCTGGGGAATGTGCCCGGGGGATCAGATGCGCTGGCGATTTTGACGCAGCAAAACACCAACGCCGCCACCAGCCTAAGCAATCTGCGCACAGTGGGCAGCTCAATTTCGGCCACCTCCACCTCGCTTAGCAACGCCGCCAGCGCACTAAACACTGCGGCTAACACCTCTACCACCGCCTTTAGTTCCGCGCGAGAAAGTGTTTTTTCCTCTTCGCTGCCGCAGGTTAGTAGCTCGCTGTACAACATGGACCGCCTCTCGGGCACGCTGGCAGTCACTATCAGCAACCAAAACCAGCAGATCACGCAACTAAAATCCATGCTCACCCAGCTGGACAAAAACCTGGCCGCCACGCAAAGCGCCCTGAACCAAAGCGCCACCACTTTGACGCAGCTGCAAAGCGATCTGGAATCCACCCGTGCTGACCTGGGGGCAATCAGCGGCACCTCAGCCTTGCGTCAGCTTACCGACAAGCTGGACGTGAGCGCGGACAAGGTTGCTAACTTCATGCTTTCACCCACGCTGCTAAGCACTCACAAGGTTTACCCGGTGGCTAACTACGGCTCAGCCATGGCCCCGGTGTTCACCAACCTGACCTTATGGGTGGGTGCGTTTATGCTGGTGGTCCTGATTAAGCTGAACGTAGACAGCGAGGGAATCGGGGCCATCACGCACACGCAGGCGTATATGGGTCGCTGGCTGTTAATGGCCGCAACTAGTGCAGTGCAAGCCATTGTGGTCACCACCGGCGACCTGATCCTAGGTGTACAGCATGAAAGTGTGGTGCTGTTCTACCTGGCAACAATCCTTATTGGTTGGGCTTATCTGTCTATTATCTATGCGCTCAGTGCATCCTTCCAGCATATTGGTAAGGGTCTTTGTGTCATTATGGTAATTTTACAGATTCCTGGCTCTTCCGGTCTATACCCAATTGAAATGGTGCCTAGTTTCTTTGGCTGGGTTTACCCGGTGCTGCCCTTTAAATATGGGGTGGCGGCTGTGCGAGAGGTTATTGGTGGCTTCTATGCTCACCATTTCCTGTCTGACCTGGGGGTTCTGGCGCTGATGGCGGCCGGGTCTTTTGCCGTGGGGATTGGGCTACGGCCCTTCTTGGTTAACATCAACCGCCTAACCGCTGCGGCCATTGCTGAGGGTGGCCTGTTTAACGCTGAGGAGACTCGCGATTCACGGCGTTGGCGCACCACCCAGATCCTGCATGCCCTGGCCGACCGTGAAGATTACCGCTGGGAAACCGACTATCAGCGCCGCCGTTTTGAGCGCCTGTATCCGCGTATGCGCGTGGCGGCGATTGTGCTGGGCGTAGTGGTGCCAGCGGTTACCGCCCTGACCAGTAGTTTTAGCACTACCAACCAGAGGATCACTTATGTGGCGGTGTGGATGGTGTGGTTGGTTGCCATGATTGGCTTCCTGGTTTATATGGAGTACCGCCGCGACCGCCTGGAGCGTCAGGCGGCTTTGCTGGAAATGGGTGACGGCGAAATCAAGGCCATGCTGCATGGACATATGGGGCGACGGCGCCAGGGCAGGGCTCGCTCGCGGCTTGCGTTAGCTGAAATTAGTGCCGACGCCGCCGGTGTGGAAAGTGCCGACGCTGCTGCGGCGGCGGGGCGTGGCCAGGCCGGCTCGGCAAAGGCTGGCGAAAGCGGTCGGCAGGTGCCTGACGATGCGCTAGGGCGTAGCCGGGCTGAAACCGCGCAAATTCCGGTTGTAGACGAAGGAGAAGGTCGATGAAGCACGCAGACGAAAAGCGCAGTGCGGCGTCGGCTCAGCGCTCTGGAGCTAAGGCGCCTGACAGTGTCAAGCATGACGGTGGGGATCGGGCTCGCGCCGCCGTCCCAACCCGCACGGCCACCCAAACCCGGACCAGCCGAAAAGCCCAGGCCAAGCCACTTGCTGGGGCCTGGCAGCTATATCGCGACGATCTACGCCGCGCCCGCATCAACGTGATCAGCATGGTGATTATCCTCGGGCTAGTGGTAATTCCGGCGGTGTTTGCCTGGTTTAACGTGGCTGCCTCTTGGAACCCGTTTGGCAACACGCGCAACCTGACAGTCGCCGTCGCCAATGCCGATACCGGCTACAAAAGCGACCTGGTCCCCATGAAAGTCAATGCTGGCGAGCAGGTGGTTTCCGCGCTGCGTGCCAACAAGCAGCTCAATTGGGAGGTGACCACGCCCGCGCAGGCGCTGGAGGGCACCAAATCGGGTAAATATTATGCGGCCATCGTGATTCCCGAGGGCTTTAGCAAAAATATGCTCAGTTTCTTCTCCTCCAGCGCCCAAAGCACACAGTTGAACTACTACATCAACGAAAAACGCAACGGTATTGCTCCCAAGATCGCCGGGGCTGGGGCGCAGGCGGTTTCCACTCAGGTGAACGCGGTGTTCACCAAAACTGTGGGGGAGGTGGTGCTGAACCTAACCCAGACAGTGTCCACTCAGCTATCCACTCCCGAGGCTACCAACGCTTTAAATACTGTGGTGGGGCGCGTGGAGACACTGTCTACCCGCTTCGATAGTGCCGCTAACCTGCTCACTTCCTATGGTGGCTTGGTCGACGGCGCCAATGGGCTGGTGACCAGCTCCGTCAGTCTGGTGGGGCAGGGGTCCAAAGACGCCCAGCAGCTACGCACCCAGCTAGGGCAGGTGGCAACCGAAACCGGGAACATCAAGAGCGCCGTCACCAATGCCAACCAAGCCTTGCAAGGGGCTTTCAACGCCTCCACCACGGCACTAAATTCAGTCAATGCCGCCGCAGACCGGGTGGGCACCTCCTCCGGGCAGTCCGTCTCCGCCGTCGTGACCAGCCTAAACCAGCAGGCCAGTGGGTTGCAGGCGCAGGCCACCAACTACCAGAAGGTGCGTGACAACCTGGCCACGCTGATCGCTCAGCTGCCCGACCCTACCCGCGCACAAGGGGTGCTGACCAGCCTCGATGGGATTATCAGCAGGCTTAACGGCGCGGCTACGTCGCTGCAGTCGGCGGCCACGCAAATTTCCAATAAATCCGGTGACTCGCAGGCCTCCATTACCGAGGCGAAAAACCTGATTGGCCAGGCCAAAACCGAGCTAAGCGGCCTCAAAACCGCGGTTGACACCAACATCGCTCCCCAAGCTAACCAGCTGGCCGCAGATTTGGCGCAGGTCTCCGACGGTTTGGGGCAGGTGCGCGAGTCGGTTTCCACCTCGCTGGGAGGCAGTGGGGCGGGCTCGCTACAGGCCAAGCTGGCACAGATGAAAACTAACCTCGACGGCGCCGCTAAAGATCTCAGCGCTGCCGGGGCTCAGATGAAGACACTGTCTGAAAAACTGCGCGGGGCGATTGATAGTGGCGACTTGGCGCAGGTGCAAAAAATTATTGGCGACGACCCCCAGCGCCTGGCCCAAGCCCTGACCACGCCGGCCGTGGTGGAGCGCCACCCGATTTACGCGGTGGAAAATTTCGGTTCCTCCATGGCGCCACTTTACGCAACCGTGGCGATGTGGATGGGCACCATGCTAATTGGTGTGGTGGTGCGCGCACAGCCGGTTTCTAATGTGTCTAAATTACGGCCTTCGCAAGTATTTTTTGGACGTTGGGGTATTTTTGCCACAATTGGTTTGGCGCAAGCGACTTTAGTGGCTGGCGGTTTATTGCTGTTTTTGGATGTGCAAGCGGTGCATCCGTGGCTATTTATGATAACCGCATGGCTTACGGCAATAGTGTTTTCGCTGATTAATTATTCGTTTGTGGCTGCGTTTGGAAACGTTGGCAAAGCGATTAGTATTCTGTTTTTAGTGATGCAGGTTTCCGGTGCGGGTGGGTCTTTCCCGCTGGCTATTTTGCCAGGATTCCTATCTGAACTAAGCCCATATTTACCTGCAAAGCCGGTAATTGATGCGCTGCGCTGCGGAGTGGCTGGGTATAGCGGCAATGAATATTTGGGGCATATTGGTCATTTGCTGTTATTTATAATTCCGGCATTAATAATTGGTTTGGTGTTGCGGCCAATTCTGGCTCGACGCAACCAGGCTAACAGTGAGGCAGTGGAGTCTACCAAAGTCCTGGGCTGATATACAATTGCAGGCAAAATATGTCTGCAGGTAGAGATGTCTGCAGGCAGAAAATGCATGCAAATACAGACAGTACAAATACAGGCAAAATCATCCCTTCCCTATAAAAAATTCATGGGGTTTTATAGGGAACGGACGAAATGTCAGTATTTGCATGGCGCTTACGCGGCGCATGCTCACATTGTGTATACCTATGCGGCTCAAGGCATGTATGTTGCATGTCCACCTGAGTAGCCTGGTTTTTGGCTCAACCTCATAGGTCTTCTAACGTCGACGCCGACGGTACCGACGACGCCGGCCTGGCTGGTTACCGCCGGCCTGCCTGGTTGCGATCTCACTGGCCGCAATAGTTCTCCGACGCCGGACTCTGCATGCGTGTGCCCATTTTGCTAACCCTGACCAGCCAGAGGCCCCCTTTGTCTGGCCATGTCTCTGGTCAACCAAGCATACGTAGTTTCCAGGCATACATGGCTAGACGGCGCGATAGCTTTGCATGTCTACCTTGCCCTTGTAGTTTCCAGGCATACATGGCTAGACGCGCAGATATGGTTTACAGATACGCAGATTTCGTCCGTTGCCTATAAAACCCCATGGAAAAATCATAGGGAAGGGATGATTTTGCCTGTATTTGTCTACATGCCTGTATTTGTACTGCCTGTTTGTCTGCATGCCTGCCTGTGCTTGTCATGAGAGACAAAATCAGTTTGGATATTAACTAACACTGAATGCAACACCAGTTTTAGGAGTCACTTGAGTATCGGTCTAGTCGCCCTTCTTGACGACATTGCCGCCCTGGCTAAAGCCGCCGCCGCCTCGGTTGATGACGTGGCGGGAGCCGCAACCAAAGCATCTAGCAAGGCAATCGGGGTGGTTATCGACGACACTGCCGTGACTCCCCAATACGTGCAGGGCCTCAAGCCTGAACGCGAACTGCCAGTTATTAAACGCATCGCGCGCGGCTCACTGATCAACAAGCTGGGCATTATTTTGCCGGTGGCCTTATTGCTGACCTGGCTGGCACCCTGGTCACTGCCTATTTTGCTGCTAGTGGGAGGCACTTACCTGTGTTTTGAGGGCGCAGAAAAAGTGCTTAGTGCCTGGGGGGTCATCAAGGAACATGAGGACTCCCACGGTGCCAGTGACAAGTCCGCAGATCCGGCCGCCGTGGAAAAAGCCATTGTCAGCTCGGCGGTGCGCACAGACCTGATTCTTTCCACTGAGATCATGCTGGTGTCTTTGGCGGGCCTGCACACCAATGACAACCTGAGCAAAGTCGCCATCATGGTGGTGGTGGGCTTCATCATGACGTTCTTCGTCTACGGTCTGGTGGCGCTGCTGGTGAAAATGGATGACCTGGGCTTGGCCCTGGTGCGTCGCGGCCAGGAGAAACTGGGGCGTGCCATCGTCAAAACTATGCCGCGCGTTTTCCGTGTGATCGAGGTGGTTGGCACCGTGGCCATGCTCTGGGTGGGTGGTCACATTGTGATTGACGCTCTCAACAACCTGGGTGTGGGCGCCCTGCATCACCTGGTGGAGCACGCCGCCCACGCTGCCACCCACGCCGCCCAGGGTCTGGGCGACTCGTTAAGTGGCGTGGTCAAGTGGTGCGTGGAGACGGCCTGCTCGGGCGTGTTCGGCCTGGCGTTTGGTGCGCTGGTTACTGGACTGGTGCTGGGGCTGCAGCGGCTGCTGCGGCAGCGCGCGGGGCAGCACTAGCGATCTTTTCCAGCTCGGCCTCGCCGTGAGCTGCGGATAGGAACCACACTTCAAAGATCGACGGCGGCAATGCCACCCCCGCCTCCAGGAAGGTGTGGAAGAAGGGCGCGTAACGCCAGGTTTCCTGCTGGCGCGCCTGGTCGTAGTTGTAGACGCCGTCGCGGGCTGCCTGCGGGCCAAACATGATGGACATCAGCGAGCCGGTACGCTGCACGCGGTGCGCCACCCCGGCCTGGGTGAGCGCCTGGCCCACAATCTCACCCACAGCCTGGGCGTTAGCGTTGACGGCGTTGTAAACGTCGACGTCGGCCAGCTGCAGCGTGGCTAGGCCAGCGGCGGTGGCTAGCGGGTTACCTGAGAGCGTGCCCGCCTGGTACACCGGCCCCAGCGGCGCCAGTAGGTCCATGATGTCGGCGCGCCCAGCCACGGCGGCTAGTGGCATCCCTCCGCCCACGACCTTGCCGAAGGTCACCAGGTCAGGCACCCATTTGGGGGTGGCGACGGCGCTGGGCTCAGCTGCGGCGACGGCGTCGGGCACAGCCACTTTAGTGGCTTCTGAGCCGGCGGCCCCGGCTGCCCCGCTGGTCCCGGCTGCGCCTAGCTGCGCCAGGACCGCCGGGGCGGTTAGCTCGGCACTTAGCGCGGTGGCGGGGGTGGCGCCGTCGTGCTCTTGCCAGCCAGCCACAGCCTCCAAACCCCACCAGCCGGCAGAGCTGACCCTAAAACCTGTGAGTACCTCATCCAAAATCATTACCGCACCGTAGCGGGTGCATAGGGAACGGATGCGCTCATTCCAGCCGGCCAGTGGGGGCACGCTACCCATATTGGCGGGGGCGCCTTCGAAAATAACGCCCGCGATTTCCTGACCGCGTTCGGCGAAGCAGGCTTCTAGCGCCTCAAAGTCGTTGTAGGGCAACACGATGGTGCAGGCGGTAATCGCTGCGGGCACGCCCGCACTGCCGGGTAGGCCGCCCGTGGCCACGCCAGAGCCGGCCGCAGCCAGTAGACCGTCGCTGTGACCGTGGTAGTTGCCGGCAAATTTAATGATCAGCTCGCGCCCGGTGGCACCGCGCGCTAGGCGGATCGCGGTCATGGTGGCTTCAGTGCCGGTGGAAACAAAACGTACCCGCTCCACAAACGGCACGCGTTCGCGCACCTTTTGGGCCAGCAGGGTTTCGCTCTGGGTGGGGGCGCCAAAGGATAGCCCGCGCGCGGCGGCCTCCTGTACGGCGGCCACCACTTGCGGGTGGGCGTGGCCTAGCAGGGCCGGGCCCCAGGAGCCCACCAGGTCCACATAGTCGCGCCCGTCGGCGTCGGTAACGTAGGCCCCTTTAGCGGCGCTGATGAAACGCGGGGTGCCGCCCACGCCCCCAAAGGCGCGTACGGGAGAGTCAACACCACCCGGAATAATCCCCTTGGCCTGGGTAAATAAGTGTTCATTTAGATTCATAATTAAGTCCTATCGCAGCGTTTGGTCTGTTTTTCCTGCGGCGTTGCGGCAGCCGTGCTGTCACACCTGCGGTGAACTTGGGCTGCGCCCTGGCTGTCACACCTGCGGTGTGCTTGGGGTGCCGCAGGGTTGGTGTGCTTGGGGTGCCGCGGCCTCTGGGATCGTGGCTTAGCGCAGCATCTGGGCGATTTCGCGAGCCCAGTAGGTAAGTACCGTATCGGCGCCGGCGCGGAAAATGCCCAGCACGCTTTCAAGGATCACGCGCTCGCGGTCAATCCAGCCGTTGGCTGCGGCCGCCTCAACCATGGCGAATTCCCCGGAGACCTGGTAGGCCGCCACCGGAATGTCGCTGGCTGCGGCCACATCACTAAGCACATCCAGGTAGGGGCCGGCGGGCTTAACCATCACCATGTCAGCCCCCTCGGCGGCGTCGAGCAGTGCCTCATACAGGCCTTCGCGACGGTTGGCGGGGTCTTGCTGGTAGGTGCGACGGTCACCCTTGAGGGTGGAGCCCACGGCTTCACGGAAAGGCCCAAAGTAGGCGGAGGCGTATTTGGCCGAGTAGGCCAGGATTGCCACATCGGCGTGACCGGAGGCGTCTAGGGCTTGGCGAATGGCGGCCACCTGCCCATCCATCATGCCTGAGGGGGAGACCATGTGGGCGCCGGCTTCGGCCTGGCTGACGGCCATAGCCTGGTAGAGCGGCAAGGTTGCGTCATTGTCGACGCCGCCGTGCTCGTCTAGCAGTCCGCAGTGGCCGTGGCTGGTGAACTCGTCAAGGCAGGTATCGGCGCAAACCACCACGGCGTCGCCTACCTCTTCACGCACGGCGGTGATGCCCTGATTCAAAATGCCTTCGCTGGCCCAGGCCTGGCTACCCACCTCGTCACGCAGTGCGGGCACGCCGAATAGGTCAATTGAGCCCACACCGGCTTCGGCGCAGGCCACCGCTTCACGTCGCAGCGAGTCCAAGGTGTGCTGGTAGACGCCGGGCATAGCGCTAATGGCTTGCGGCTCGCTAATGTCCTCGCGCACGAACACCGGCAGGATCAGTTTGGCCGGGTCGATGCGGTGCTGGCTAACCAGGGCGCGCATGGCCGGGGTGGAGCGTAGGCGGCGCGGGCGCAGCGTGGGAATGGGGGCCGGCGCGACGCCGTGGCTGGTTAGCAGGTCCAGGGCGCTTTGGGGGATGGTGGTCATGAAAAATCCTTTGCTTTAAATAGGTTAATTATGGCTTGGGTGATGTGTTCGGCTCGCGGCGTGGCGGCGGTGGCGTCCACGCGCAGGCCCAGTTCGCGGCAGCGTGCACTGGTGGACTGGCCGATGCTGACCACTGCGGTTTTCTTAGGTGGAGGGCCCAGCAGTTGCAGTAGGGCCTGGGCGCTAGAGCCTGCAGTAACGACGACGGCGTCCCACGCCCCGGCTTGCCACTGGGTTTTGAGGTGGGCTGGTAGCTGGGTGAGGGGGGCGGTGGTGTAGGTTGCAACGGCGTCCACCTGCCAGCCAAGCTGGCTAAGTCCCTGGGCTAGCGTGGGGGCGGCTAGCTGCGACTGCGGCAGGCAGATGGTGGGTGTAGCTGCCGTGGAGGCTGCTGCTGTGGTGGCAGTGGGTTGCTGTGGCGT
>QWCL01000029.1_pt1 | contig 66616 bp, 62 predicted proteins | sample 1972551 | NCBI WGS metagenome assembly QWCL01 (sample SAMN09866709, study PRJNA288562) | Human oral metagenome isolate term2_saliva, whole genome shotgun sequencing... | isolation source: mouth | host: Homo sapiens | place: USA: California
GCTGCATCATCGGATTGCCAACATCAGAAAGAATTTCCTGCATCAAATCAGCAACACGATTAGCAAGAACCACGCAACCGTGTATGTCGAAGATTTGCAAGTGAAAAACATGTCCAAGTCCGCCAAAGGCACAGTGGAAAAGCATGGCAAAATGGTTAAACAGAAATCCGGATTGAACCGAGCCATACTTGACCAAGCGTGGTATGAGTTCAGGCGGCAGTTGGAATACAAATTGCGCTGGCGGGGTGGACAACTGATATTAGTTGCACCACAGTACACCAGCCAATGTTGTCCTGCCTGCGGTCACACGGAAAAAGCAAACCGCACTACCCAAGCCTTATTTGCCTGTGTTCAATGCGGTCATACCGAGAATGCCGACGTGGTTGGCGCGAAGAACGTATTGCAACGCGGACGCGCACTATTAGGTGCGGCAGGCTAAACATTAAATCAGGGCAGGACTTGCCCGAAGCGCGTGCCAAGTGAACTGTGCAGTAAGACAGTCAGCAGCACGAACCCACCGAAGTAGTTGCAAAACTACAGTAGGAATCCCTACCCTTTAGGACGAGGAGGAAGTCAATTATGAACAGACTGATTATTGTGGACTTTGATTCCATTGCTCACCTGAACCCGATGATTACCGCACAACGCGATGAGGATTACCTGATTGTGTTTTCCAACAAGCAACCACTTGCCAATATCGGAAACGGTACAGTGCAATTGCAAAAATTGGAAAACAGTTGGGAGCGTAACCGATTTATTGAAAATGCTGTCATCCAAGCCGTTCGTGACGGTCAAAATGTGGAACTTGTGTCTTCACAGCGTATCTTTGGCGCATTGGCGCTGTTGAGCGAATTTGGTGTGTTGTTTACTCGAGTTGTCGGTATCAACACACGCGAAAAAGTCGTAGATTTCAACAAATTCGTGTTCAACCATTTCGGCATTGAATGGAATGTGGAAACCGTTTTCACAGATAGAGAAGAGGCAATCACCGCGATGCGGGAGGCACTACGCAAACTGCGTGAATATTTTTGGGTGCTTGATACTGTGCCGCGCTTTGGTGAGAAAACTGTAGTCAAGCTGTTTGAACAAGGTCGCAGCCTGCAGCACATTGCAACACTGTATGACTTTGATGAGAAAGAAGAAATGGTAACGTTGAAACCAGTGTTGCGTCGGTTTGTCAGCACCGTGCCAAAACAACAGTTGGAAAATTTTCTCAAACTGAACAATCAATAATAGAATATTTGCTGTTACCGTTCAGCCACGCCAGCGTCATTGCTTTTTCTGTGTCTGTCAAAAATTCAAACCAACAAGGAAAACCTAAACATGGAAATCAAAACCCAACCTAAACATGTTGTCAACGGATTTAGAACGCAAGAGCCGTTCTACTTCGAGTCACACCGTGATTTGGTTGCCGCAATGGCGCAGGTGTTGCACAACATTTGCAACAAAAACCAACTGATTGCTCGAAGCAACCAGCAATTGTTGCAAGCCGACCAAAATATTTTGGACGCTTTACCCTTCCCTGCCATTGTTTTCCATTCCGATGTTGAAAAATCTGAAGAGCATCATGGGCAAAGTGCCATTCAGAACATCATGCAAATGATAGCAAATCAAGTGTGTGCTGAAGATGATTACTTGGTGTTTCTACCCTACACACAAAAAGAGATGTTCAATGAATTGAACAATCGTCAATTGCCAGATGCCTATCCGTCATTGCGCTACATTGAATCACAAATCCAAACTTTGTTGCAGTCTGTTTTACCGGCGCAGCAATACATGGATGTGGACGCACAAATGAAATTAAAGCCGTTCACCACTACACGGATTGAAGAAAAGCGTCAAATTGCGCCAAGCAAACCAGCATTGGATTTGGCAGAAACACAGGAATCCTTTGAAAAACGTTATCTTGCTATGAGCCGTGAAGAAAAGCTGTCCTATTTCATCACTTGCTTCGTGTCATTTGATTTCTACCATCTGTACCTGCTGATGAACGCAGACAACAAATCGTTCTACACCGTTTTGCAAACCCTGCACCCTGTAATGCTGGTTGTAGCGATGGATTACCAAATGCTGATGCTGCGATTGCTGATGCTGGTAAAACAATCCATTCGTGGTACACCATATTTTGATGAGACATTGTTGGATGACAATCCGACATGGAATACACAAGAATTGGTGGAAGACTTTTATATCAAACTGTCTTTCTACCCGCAATTTGTGAAAGTGCTGCAATACGTTCTGTCACACGATAATTTGGTTGCGGAACAAGGCATACAACTGAATGCTTACCGTGAAATGCTGGATAACTTTGTTCACATGCAGAGCATTGATGATGAGTCAGTTGTCCAATGATTGATTGGTGGGAGGAATTAGGGGAATTAGCGGTGTGAAGAGTAATTTGATGTCGTGTTACCTACTGTGCGACTCAAAAGCAATACACAAACTCACAACAACTGCCACGTTTTTCAACTAACCTCAGACTAAATACACATCAGTACAACATTGTTCAAAATAGCAGGAAAGTCAGTCTCACATTGAACTGGCTTTCCTGTTATTTTTGTTACTACACCGTTGTCTATGGTTAGTTACCAAGCAAAACAAACCCATCATCATACAACGGTTGTTCTGCTGTAATAATCTGTCCACGATGTTCTACATCAGTTTGGCAAATGTATGCCATGCCTGAATTTACATCAATCAGGCTTAACCCTGTCGGATGTGTCTGTTCCTGATATTCAAAATATCCAAAACATGCCCCTGTATCACAATAAATCTGTTGTCCGATATGAACGGGGCGTGAAACATAGCTGTGACCACAGAAAATTTTGATGGCATTACCAATCAGTCTGTTCTGTCTGACCATCTCCGACGAGATTTGTTCATTCGGTGCATAATTTTGCATAAAAGTGCATAATAGGTCTCTACCCCACAACAGACTTTCAATCGACACCGGTGGTACATAGAAATCCTTATCAAACAATTCATGCAAACCATGACTATGGTCATCCATTAACAATGAAGTCAGGCGTTCTGGTGTTCTGTAATCTCGTTGAAACAGTAAACTGTAATCCAATTCGGCGTGAAGTACATAGTAAGCCTTGTATTGTGGATGTAGCACACGGTAAACATAAGGCAGTTGTTCGATTTGTTTGCGATAATCAAAGTAATTCAATACTTCGTCTTCTTCTTTGAAATACTTTTGACTCTCAATGTCATCATGGTTGCCAAGAACGCTGTAAAACCACTTTTCATCAAGTAATTCCAAGCATTTTTCTGAATGCAAACCGCGATGAATTAAATCACCGGTGGCAATCACACGGTCATATTGCGGGTCAAACTGAACAAAAGACAGTAAGGCTTGCAATTCGTCATAACAGCCATGCAAATCTCCGACAACGAAATCGTTACCTTTTAGGTTAGCTGGTAACGTAATGATAGATGGATTTTGTGGAATAACGTTTAATTGATTCATCTGCTGATATTCTTTGAATATTTGATAAGCTACACGTTGTGTTGCGTGTGTCGTTGGCGTTATTTAGTGAAAGGTATTAAAAAGTAACCGTGTTGTTCTATATGTGGAACTATTTAGTGAAAGGTATTAAAAAGTAACCATGTTGTTCTATATGTGGAACTATTTAGTGAAAGGTATTAAAAAGTAACCATGTTGTTCTATATGTGGAACTATTTAGTGAAAGGTATTAAAAAGTAACCGTGTTGTTCTATGTGTGGAACTATTTAGTGAAAGGTATTAAAAAGTAACCATGTTGTTCTATGTGTGATACAAGTAGTGTCCGTGCTACACATCTTGCTTATTTCATTGCAAATCCGACCACTCCCGATTTGAGAAGAATGTTCCCACAATGCGTAGCAGGAGTGTTTGCTATGTCATTGTTTTAGTTAGATGTTTTCACATCTCGTTGTTGTTAGGCGGCACATTTTTCATTTCATCACAAATGAAAGGTCTTCCTTATCTGAGCAATGATTTCCACTCCGTTGCACAGGACAATTTTGTTTTTCTTGTTGTTCTTGTTGAATAATTCGGCTTCTTTAATCGCCGGTCGGGTGAACTCGGCTGTGGTGTAAATGTAGATGTTTCTGTATCCGCGCAGTTGGGCAACTCCTATCATTTCACGCACGATTTTTACTGAAATGTTGTTGCCTGCGCTATAACGTTTGCATTGTACAAACCCATGCCCGCGCAGCAATACATCCACGCCACCGTCTGCGCCATTGCCGCCAATACGCTCTGCTCGAAATCCACGTGCGCGGAATAGGTCAGTAATCATCTCTTCAAATAGCCCGTCATCCATGCGTTGCATTTCCCGTAACCTGACGTATTTCCGATATTGACCGTATTTCTTTAAGCCGTTACCGGCCATGCACAATCTAACTAAGTAATATACGGACAGTGCAAGCATAGATACCAGTAAAACTTTATCACCAGTGCTGCGGTAGTAGGCATTAAATAAAATGGGTACAGGCATCCCTATTTTGTTGTAAAACAAAACAGCATAATTGCTAACATGGAATACCAGCAATAAATAAAGGTAAACGACAAATGCCATCGAATAGGAACACCTAGCAGCGAACGCTGATAAGTTAAACAACTCACTCTATCCGATAGGTGCTTTGCACCTATAACGTCATTTTTTTAGCTTAACTGTTATAGTTGCAAAGAAAAGGATTTCCGTGCGAAAACTTCCTGTTATCTTCCTATCTTCTATGCTTGCCTTATGTGGCAACGTAGCCAAAGCCGACCCATCGGCTTTTGTCGTTTATGATTTTCGCAACAATCGGGTACTGGATGGGGTGAATCTGACGACTGTGCGCCCTATGGCTTCCATTACTAAATTGATGACCGCACATGTCTTTATGAAAATGTCACTCGCAGCAGGCAATCGCAGTGAGTGTACCAGTGTTATCCCTGAACATGACCCAAGCATCTCTACCGGCACACGCTTGCCGCGTGAAACCCCTATTCCGTGCAGTCAGTTGTTCTATGCCATGTTGGTAAGCTCGGATAACCATGCCGCACATGCGCTTGCACGCGCGATACCCGGTTTGACACAGGTTGAATTTGTGAATGAAATGAACCGACAGGCAAGACTTTGGGGCATGCACAATACACATTATGCCGACCCATCAGGCATTTCTTCTGCCAACGTGAGTACAGTGTCAGATTTAGCAATCTTATCCAAACGTCTGATGAATGACAATATTTCCCGCGCGGTGGTGCGGAAAGTGACTGCCACTGCCGGTATTACATTGAATGTGCATAACAACAGTGGCTTTATGAAAGTTGGGTTCAACAATACGAATCGTTTGATTCGTGAGGGACGACAGGTATTACTAAGTAAAACGGGTACAACTCGCGCAGCAGGGTATAATTTGTTACACGTTCAACCGTGTGGGGATGGGCGTATCATTGGTGTCATCAGCATGAATAACGCCAATGCCAATGAACGCATCGAGTTCACCCGCAGAAAACTATATCAAAATATGTGCTTCTAGTTTTGCTTGTGTGACACAAAAAAGATAGAGTAGTGGTGATTCACACTCTATCTTTTTTTTTGATTGCTATGAACAACAAACTTCTTGAATTTTCCAACTTCATTATGCGCTCATTAGATGTCCAAACAGGATTATTGCTTGCCATCCCTATATTGTTGATACTGGTTTACTTTGGCAGATGGTTTGCGCGTGATGTGCTGATGTGGAAAATTACGGTGAATATTTTGGTGTCGTTGTTCCTGATGGTTGCCCATGTGCAAACCACTGCAATTATGAATCCAAGTTTTGACTACTGGTCGGATATTCCGAAATGGATTGCTTTGACCAGCATTGCTTTAATGACACTGCAATGGGTGTTTGACATGATTTCACAAGCAAGACTGGAAGTGAAACGCATTAAACAGTGTTAAAAGTCAAGCTGAAACAGAAAATGGAAACCGTGTTTTTCAAACCAGTTTCCATTTTCAGTTTGCTGGCGTAACTTTTTTAACTAGTCATGCACGTTTTCTGTTCTGCAGCCAACAATGCACGCTTCTTGCTGTGATTAATCTTGGCTTGCCAGTGAGCAATCTGTGACTCCAACACCATTAATCGTTCAGTTGCAGCATTCACCACTTCTGTTTCAGTCATGCGCATAATGTCTGCAAAAGGTAGGGCGGATGTACTTAAAAACTTACGGATGAATGCCTCGGTCAATGGTTTATCTAATGATGGAGGTGCGACTTGTAGCACACGATTACCAACATAATAGTTGTAGGTGTCAATCACTGTAGTGTCCACCGTCATGGCATTAAAGCTGGACAGATGGAAACTGTCTGCCTCATTAAGCAAACTTTTGCCATATACACGAGTTAAGTGATACGCCTCAATCACTGCAAGCTGTTTATCCAGTATATCCACCAATGGCGGCATTTCGGTTTCCAATCCATACGCATTGCGGATTTGTACATCCACTTTACCTTCCAACTCACGGATTTCAGATACCAGTTGTTTGAATGGGCGAATAATGTCGCCGGTTAATGCTTCGGAGAAGTCGTGAATCAGAGCGTCTTTCGCTAATTGGTAAGACCAAAGTTTTACCAAACCATTGTAATACACATAACGCAATTCGCGTTGTCCTGCACCAAGTTCCAGATGGTCATGCAATTTGAATAGTTGGTCTTGTTGTGTGGCAGACAGTAGTTTCAACAATACAGCTCTTGCCTCACCCGAGTCTTCCTCATTAGTAAGGAAACGTTTTCCATAATATCTCAAAGAACAACGAGCCAGTGTTTCAGTAATGAGAGACAACAGCAGAGAATGCTGTGCCACTGTCCATCCAGAATAGCCATTAAAACGAACAATACCGGAAAGACCTCGGAACATACGAGTGAAATCCATATCACCCGCTGTCAGTGCAAGCAGGTCGACAGTGCGTCCATTGATAATCATGGTGGTTTTGCTTGTAGACATTTTTTTAAGTAGTCCTTGTTTTAAAATTGATTAACTTGCTATTTTAATGGAAACGGATTGCTTGTGAATGTTTTATGGAATATCTTTAACAGGCATTCTATGCTATCAAGTGTTTCACACCAGCACGGCATCTATACTTAATTACCTGATATTCGTCGCGGCTGAAATACATTTTCTTACAACAAAAACAGAAACCCATTACGAATCATGATATTACTGGAATAGCTTTTTAGTGTCAAATTTGAATTTTTGCAGACAAAAAAATGAGACCAAGTGCACAACAAAATCAAGAGAGAGTGGAAATATGATTTCTGATTTCTCATTGAGCATTAAAACAAAAATTTGCTGCTCAACCTTTCTGGCAAAAGAAAAATCCGACAGATGTTTTCATCCACCGGATTTCCATTCATCACCAATTGATTGTTAATCATCAGTTCGCAGTTTTACTTTGGATAACTCGTCTTCCATACCTTTAACCGCTTCTTCAACGAACATCTTAATTAATGGGCGGTTCATGGCAACCTCATATTGATAGTGGCTGTAAATGCCACCATTCTCCACAAATGGTTTTTCACGTCCAATACAGTTGAGCATGTAATACAGACGGCGGTCAGTGGCTTTCAACCAAATAAAGTAACGGGAAATGTTAATTCCCTTGTCACCGGATTTGGCGAACAGGCGTGCCAACGCAGTAGAAACATAGGCGTGTTTGTTCATCACAGCCAATACTTTCGGATTGTCTTTGTATTCCTCATAGAGTTTCAATCCGGCAGAAAAGTCATGCTTCCCTTTCGCTGATTCCCCAAACGATTCGGCAATTTCCATCAGTGCATAGTAACAGTCATCATTCTGCTCCATATACTGTGCCGCAAAGCAACCAAATAAGGCTTTTTCATAGATATTCAGATGTTCCACACCGCGATATAGCGGTCCTAACTGCATGGCGAAATATTTTAGTGCCTTATCTTTGTTCAAGGAAGTCAGGTCTTTCGGGTTGTTGAGCAATTTGAGTTCAATGGCAACCTCTTGTGGTTTTTTGGCACTCGCCCACGGTCCTCTGGTAGGGTCTTGGTTTAACAAGTCCAAATGCGCCACCGGTGCAAGAAATTTCCAAACCTTGATTTCCTGTTTGAACAAGTCAATCGGTTTCATTATCTTGTTGTAGCGACGAATGATGTACAGATGGTTCTTGACGTAGTACAGCACCGAATAGGCAAACAAGAAAATCAAGGGTAGGAAATAGTAGTTGACCACATAGCCTAGCTTGGCAGTCTCCAACATTGTCCAGCGGTAGGCTTCCTTATGCTTTAGTTGGTAAAGCAAATCCAAGTGGGTTTGCGTTGGAATGGCACGAGCAATGAGTTCCATTTGGTAGAGCTTGATAGTAAGGAAGAACTCTTTTAATGTCGGCCAGAGAAGATAACCGCCGCCACCGATGAATATCAGTAGGAATATGGCAATAGCGATTTCGTTGTTGTTATCTTGTTGTGATTGTTGAGCCATCTTGATGTACAGAAAAGATATACGCTTAATAAGATATACGTTTAATATCGTGACGTACTCCCCGTCCTTTAGAACCTTTAGAACGGGGAGGAGGTCAATCTCACAAATCGTTTTTCTGGAACATCACGTTTCCTTTTTCTTTCAGTTCACGAATACGGTTATCCACTTCTTCTAGTGTCATAGAAGTGTTATTCATATAATCAAACTGGAATTGACGCTCGGTAATCAGCCCTTCAAACATGCGTTGCCGTGCGTGCGTGATGAACGGTACACCTTTTTCATTCACGATTTCTTGCAGTTTTGCAGTAATCCCGTCAATCGGTGTGCCACTGAGTTCGTCACGAATATGGTTGTCAAACACGAGATATTCGATGATTGGGGCGCGTTTGCCGTCTGTAGTCAATGCCAAACGTTGGGTCAAAATGATACGCAGGCTGGCAACCATGTCATTGATAATGCTTTGCCGCATATCACCGGGGAACATGTCGGCAATACGTTTCAATGTTTGTGCTACACTGGTTGTATGTACTGTGCCATATACAAAGTGACCGGTCGCACCGGCTTGCAAAGCCATTTCCATCGTTTCAACATCGCGTAACTCACCCACGAAAATCTGGTTCGGCGCACGGCGCAATGCGCCACGCATGAATGCTTGAAAAGATGGTGACATGGTAGGCACTTCGGTTTGTACAAATGAGGAGTACAAATTAGGCACGCCCTCAAAGGAGAACTCAATAGGCGCTTCGGCAGACATGTTGTTAAACCTGAAATCAGGATTCAGCATCAGATTGTGATTGATACTGGCAATCAAAGTGGATTTACCTGAACCGGTAGGGCCTGTTACCAAAGCCAAACCGTTAGTGTGATACCATTGTGAGTAAACCTCTTCAGGTATCAGGTCTTTGTTCAACATGGGTGGTAATACCGGAATGGTACGCATGGTAATGACATGCCCCATTTCACGTCCACCAGCACTGCAGTTAGTAATGTTGACACGATAACGAAGATGATTTTCGTTATCGTTAATGACATACATTTTATCGATGTCTTCTTTTCGCCCCAAAATCGCTAGACCGGATGAGTCTTCATAAATGTGGGTTACAAGTTTTTCTAGCTCATCTTTGTTTAACATGCGTGTAGTAATGGTACGCATTTTGCCTTGTATCATGGCACGAATAGCGCCATTTGTCTTAAACACAATATCAGATGCGTTGAATTTGTGGGCGTGTAACAAAATGCTGTTCAAATGAATCCCCTCTAATGGTAAAGGAAGTGTGCCCATCATGTATTCGCGGTCAATCATGTCTGGCGGTAAATTGTTGTTCATAAGCAATTCGGTTAATTGAAAACCATAAACTACAAACTGTATTAACTCTGAAAACAGATTGACTGATTCACTACTAATAGTGAGGAAAGTTCTGCTATTTTTAATTGTTCGGAGGATATATGGGAAGTTGTGGTGTGTGAAAAATTGATTGGCAACATCAGCAAGTCTTCCAATATTCTTTTCTTCTTCCATTTCCAAGTTCTGCTAAAATGTCATTCTTTAACCAGAATAACTTTCGTCTAACATGATTGCTCCAAGTACCACCTTTAATGGGTTTTGCTGGATAGGCGACCCGCACATTGATTCCAAACATATCAGTAAACGGCATGACCCTATCAGTAGCACACAGACCACCTTTGACAAACTCAGACAGTGTGTTGCTATTGCCAATCGGGAAAACCTGTATCCCATGATTGGTGGCGACTTGTTTAACCGTGATAAGGAAAACCATGTCAGAACCATCAATGAAACGATTACCATACTAAAATCGTTTCACCAACGTCCCATTACTGTGATTGGCAATCATGAAAAAACACAGGAAACACTGAGCGAGGATAACATTCTGTATGGTTTAGCAGATGCCGGTGTGATTGATTTGATTGAAAATGACAAACTGAGTGTGCGTCTGTCTGTACACGACAAAGTATTACATGAAGACTTTGTGGTTTATGTTGGCGGAACAAACTATGGGCAGAAGATTCCTGATGCGGTAAAACGACCGAAAGATGCCGATTTGCTGGTTTGGCTGACGCATCACGATTTGATGTTCAAGCAGTTCTATCCGGGCTGTATTGAGTTAAAAGAAATCGATGGTGTAGACTTAGTTATCAATGGTCACATGCACAAGACACAACCACAACAGCAACGCAATACGACTACATGGTGTAATCCGGGTAACATTCTGCGTCAAAGTGTGGATACTGAAAAACATATTCCGTCTTTGTGGGTATGGACGATGGCGAACCATCAGAACGAGTATCGCAAATTGGTACAACATCCATTGGAACACTTGGAAAACATTTTCAAACAAACACCGGTTATCCATGCTGACAAACAGTTTGAAGTTGAAACTGATGGAAAACTAAATGCGGTTGAAAAACTTGGATTTGTGCAGATGATGCAGAAAATCCAAGAGGGGGACAACAACATCACCAGTGACAAGGACATCGTGCGTCAGCACATGGATAGCTTGTTCGACATCAAAGATGTGCCGGAGAATGTGCGTGACGATTTGATGAAAATGTTAGACGAGTTGGGGGACGATTAGTCATTTTTTGAAAAATAGGTGGCTATTTCATGTTATTATTAACAAGTTCAAATTAGAAAATCATAAAAATGGTGGTTTTAATGATAAAAAGTAGGAATGTCTTTGGCATGAAATGCTCACCAAAAGATAGAACACCGATGGAAATTAAGAAAAGCAAACTTGTATTGCTTGATTCACTAATCAAAACAATAAAACAACAATACAATGTTGATTGTTGTTTTACCATGTCAAAAACGAGTCACAGCGTTTATATTTATGTTTTTCACAAAAATACGACTGAAACAATACGTATATCAGACCATAAACAACACCCGTCACCAAGATATGAAATCATTGATAAGAAATTTAAAAACAAAACCATAAAACAGATAAAAAATATAATTTTTTCAATCATAACTAGCTAAAATTCTTGTTTTAATTACTCTCATCAAAGGAAAACAAATGATTGACAGAATAATTGACAGAGACAAACTCTCATTCAAACATATTTGTATCGCGCTAGTAATAAATATAATTTTTTTGTTTATTTGCCTTTACGCGATTCGCGCAAAACTCCAAAGCACAACGCTGATGTTGATGTTGGCTGTAATGCTTGTCATCGATATGGTGACAATTCCTTTCATTCTTTACCCAGCCATAAAGAAAAAGAAAGCTGATAAGTGCTAATCTATTATTAAACACATATGAAACAAATGTCTGACATTCTACTACCTGACAACTTTCCATTTTGGAACGGAAAACCGGAGAAAATCGATTCCGTCACTGACCTAATCTTCCGTTTGCAACAATATGAAAAGTTTTCCAACCTCGATATTCGCGCAAAGAGCGAATATTGCTTCTCAATTTCAGACTTTGTGTCAATGGATGATTTAATTGCTGAACTTCAAGCCATTAAAGACTTAGCACCAGAGCAAAAACTGATGGTTGAGAGTAGTATGACGTACTACGATGAATACGCGGAGAATAATACCTTTGTTAAGGTTAAGATTAACCCTGTGCTATTCAATCATTTGGAAAACTTGAGACAGTCTTCAATGGCGCATATTAAAGCCCGATTTGACTATAATTTGGCACACTGGAAAGAAGAGTACAGCCAAGAGAAATACGACGGCATGCCGATTAGAGATTGGCTTAAAGATGTTGAAGACAGAATGAACAATGCGGTACAGAAAAACAAGCCTGTCGATGAACCGGTAAACAAAAAGTCAAGAACGCCAAAAATTAAATAGTCAAACGCGTTCTCAATACCGTGTTTCTTTCTGACATACTAGCACGCCAAAGAACAAGACCGCCCTGTTGGCGGTCTTTCTGTTTCACAATCTATTCTTTATCAGTCTTCTGTTTTTCCAGTTGTTTTTGATAATAACGTGAGTCTTTTGAATACACCATGTTGCCATACTCATCACGCTTGTATAACGAATTGATGGCACGATAGAACAGCACATTAAAATAGGCAATCCCACCAAACATCAAAGGCAGGTAGTAAAACGTTACGCCACCATAGGGCAACAATATGAGGAACAGTCCAACCATCATCACCAGTATGATGACATAATTGATGAAAATAAAGTTCCCCTCATTATCATGTTTGCGCAGCCGGCTAATCGGGTAGATGACCAAAGCAGTCCATAACATTGAGAATGTGAAAGCTAGTGCAACTGTGCCCAAGTAGGAAAACAAACCTACCGTTTTTTGCACCGAGAGCGGTTGGTCATGTAGCTTGATGGAAATCATGGCTATCATGGCAAACGCATTAAGTACAACGCCAACAATAAAAAAACCAATCAAAGGGGAAACCAATACAGGATAGGGTTTCATCCACGGAGTACGGATTTCTGTTTTGAATTTGTATTTGTTGTACTCTTCCAAACGATTGCGAACAGAATCAAAAAAAAGCATAGGATTACCTGAATTTTCTGTTGAAATTGTACGACAATAGCGAACTTTGTCCAAGAAAACGCGCGGTTTTTGATTTGAGGATGGAGACTTGATTGGACTTTTGTTTTGCCTAGAATAAAACAAAAACACGACAAAATTATTTTCAGAACAGCATCAATGCGTTACAATTTATAGCTATAATACAATGATTTTAAACATAAAATGTTTAAAATGGTTGGCTTGAATAGTATGTTCCAGTGTGATATATTGCTGATATTCCATTTCTGATAGCCAAACTTTTTGCCAAACTTTTTGCGAAACTTCATATTTTGACTTTGCGGTTATCGGAAATACAAATGAAATCGGGACGCGAAAGCGTCCCTACAGTTAGTCGCTGCCAAGTTCCACAACCCGCGCAGCATGTTGCTTGCAAGCGATTGAAAGTATATCGCTCGGCAAGTAATGTGCTGTTAAATTGTATTAAATTGTGCAAATTTTGATACTGGGTTATCAATATGCAGCACAAAAGCCGAACAACTTTCACATTGTCCGGCTTTTCTCTATTATTTCTGGTTTGTCAATCTTGCTGAATGCGTTGGTCGTAGAACTCGGCAAGCTCTTTTCCATCCCAGCCGTCATCCAACTCTTTCTTATCCGGCATCCATAAATCAAAACTTTCGTGTGAAATGCGTTTGTTCGCCAGTAGAACAATCAACGAATATGCCAACAAGGTGCGCTGGCGTTGAATGCCTGCTAAATATTTGTTGGGGCTATCCTTTCCGAATGTGTCAATATAGTTGAGCAACAATTCATCAGGAATGTCACATAAATCATACCAACTCCAATGATTTGCTTCATCACGGTCAGAAACACAGGCATCCACAACCCATGATGGCAAATCATTTGTCTTGAAAAGTTCCAGCAGGCGTTTCAAACCAATAGATTTGAACAACTGGAAACGATGTGGAAAGAATCGGTCATTTTTAGTACGCATGTTTTCCAATACGACAAAAATAAGTTGTTCAAGTTCTGCTTGGGCAAAATCTTGATTGGTGTCTGTAGGGGCGCTCATTATGTAACTCCAATATCTGTTAAAACGCAATTCTAACAGATTAACGAGCCAGTTGCACATTTTGATATTAAGGCAGACCACTTAAAAACTGATTAAACGATTGAATTTCCTCTTCAATAACGCGCTCAATCAGATTCAACGGTAGCATGAATATCTCACGAATGTGTTCCGGTTTAATTGTAATCAGATGTTTGTGTATCCGTTTTTCCAAGAATACGTCCGGTACTGCAAAACTGCGTTCGCACCACCAGCGTTCAACCACCCCAGCGCTGTTTACTCCCCTCACACGCTCCTCCACACCTTTCCGAGTCATTCCTACCTTGTAAAGGTTACGCCGTGAATTGGCGAGAATGTAAACGAAGCCCTTGCGCCTATCCAGTTCTGCGTAAATGGCATCCAGTATGATGTCGTAATCCCAATCATCAGCATCAGGTAACACTAAATCCAAACCGGCTTCGTAAGGTTGCCGAATGTATCGGTAATAGATTTCCTGTTGCTCAGTCATTTGGTGTTACTCGATGAACGATTGCTTCGTGCGACAACATTATTGGTTGTTATGCTCTCTGTGACAACAGGAACACTTTGTTCTGTGGTGTTTTTATTTGTATTGCTTTTCACAGCAATACCTATGGGCTTTTGTTTTACTGATATAACTTTACCCAAACGCTCTCCAACTCTACGAATCCATAATGATAGACAAGCGCCTACAATAACGAGAAAGCCAACCATACCTAGATAAATACCAACAAAACGATAGTCATTCAGTTCTGCTTTCGGTTTGGTTTCCACTTGTTTGACGTTCGGCTCTTGTTTTGGCACTGGTATTTCAATCATTTCGGCTTTTTCGCTGACATTCGTGTTATGATTGACTTGTGAAGTATCTGAAACAGATGAAGCAGGTAAATCAGTTGGTTTAGGCTCGGATTTTTTATCAGCTTCACTCGCCATTTCTTCATCAGTATAATCAGTGTCAAGCTCATCACTTGATAGGTCTTCTGACATGACAGATGCGCTGCGCCGTCTGGCTTTATTTCTTGCCAATTGTGCAGGTTGTTTCTCCGATTGAAGCTCTTGTGTGGTAATATGTTTTGCTGCATCACGTGATTGGCTATCTGTCAACGATGGTCTGACTTTGAGCTTGTCCGTTGTTTGAACCTCTGAGACGTTATCCTCTGTTTTTGGTTTTGGTGGTGGATTGATTTTGATGGGTTCGCCCTGTGGTTCTATGCGAGGATGAGAAATTGTAGGAAAAGCGTCATAATCGACAAATTCGGTCGCGGCAACAGATGATTGGTACAATGTGATACCAAGAGATATAATTAAAAGATTGGATTTCATTGAAGTGCTTAATGTGTTTTTGTTAATGGCATTCTAACTGAGGTCTGTTTGCAAAACAACAATTTAACTTTTTGAGTGTGAAACATGTTCGACAATTTGGATACCTACTTACTTGATTACAGTAAACAATTCACTCCCGAGCAGGAGATTTTCAGCCGGTTTTACCAGCGGGTGAAAGAGTCTTCCATGTATGTCACTACAGCACTGTCCGACATGCAAAACACTTTATTTCGTGTGCATAAAGCAGACGATTATTTGCGTAGCGATAAACGTGCGCTGGATAACCTGTCTAACTTGGTGCAGAACTCCATTGTGAAATCAGACATTACCAATATGGCAATACGCATCAAAGAAGAGTTAGACAAGATTGCCAAGAACACCGAGAAAGACAGTAGTCGTTTCTCCTTTTTTGGCACACAAAAAACTGGTTATCGCCAACAATTTCAGGAAAACTTGAATGCCATTCAACAATTGGCAGACAACGAGCGTATCCGTATGATTAAACTGAAAAGTGATTTGGAGCGAACTCTAAATGGTTTGATTCGCCATACCACTATGACGGAAAATCGTGTTACTGCCTTGACGGACATGTATTGCTACTTGACCATTGCACTGAGGGAAATGGAGAGCAGTGGTGGATATGATAAGGAAACGGTGGGTGAGATTGCGGAATACCTGAATAGCATCTATGAAGATTTAAAGGTGCTCAACAGTTCATTGAAACTTGATTACCAGAACATTGAGGTCAATCGGCATTACTTTAAAGAGTTGAATAACGCCTTGAAAACATTAGAAATCACAGTATCTTTGTACATTCAGACTTCCATTGTACTGAACCCAAACCGTAATCCTTATGCCATTATTTATCATTATGGCAGACAGATTGATACGTCTGAGTTGAAAGACGTGAAAACGGAAGAAGAGGTGGACACCTATCTGCAAAACGCCTCCAAGAAAATCAAGGTTTGGCATGAGATATTGGCAAACAGTTGTGACGGGTTGTTCGTAAAATAGTGAATCGCAAGCAAAACAAGCTGTTGGGAAAATTGTCCTGACAAAAACATGCGCGACAGGTAGAATATTGGGATTCTGCCTGTTTTTCTTTTTGGAACACTTTATTTATGCGTTATACCAATCTTCGTGCTTATACTTCCGCCTCACTGCAATTTGGTCTGTTTGACATTGAAAACGCCTTGCAAAAGGTGAAAAACAACCCAGACGAATACAGTAATGCTTGGGCTGTTACCGAGCATAACAACATGTTTTCCATTGTAAAATTCAGCAAGGCTGCGAAAGGTGTCGATGGGTTTAATCCAATTTTCGGTATCGAGTTGACCTTTTCAGAGGAAACCGAACAAACGGTGCGTGTCAAAGAATTGGGTGGGTATCGTGATGCGGTAAACACCAGTAGCGAAAAGTATGACTTATTGCTGATTGCCAAATCTCGTCTCGGCTATCAAAACCTGTGTAAGTTGCAAACCTTGTTTTTCCAACACAAGAAGCATGACCGTGTGACTGACACGCTGGTCAAACAACACCCAGAATTGTTCCAAGATGTGTTCGTGTTGTCCGGTGGAGCAGGCAATAACAGCTATCTATTCAACCATTATTTGAAATACCGTAGTGCTTCTGATAACGATAAGCCTGCCATTTTGGCACAAATGGAAAACCATATGGCGTTTTGGCAGTCTATTGTCGGTCAGTCAAACTACCTTGTCGAATTACAACGCGAGGGGCGCGAATTTGAAAACGAGTACATCAAGTTTATCCTGCCATTGACAGTCAAACATAGTATTCCCGTCGTAGCAACCAACAATACTTACTTTTTGGAGCGTAAGGATTTTGTCAATCACGAATTGCTGGTTGCTAACAAGGCAGACAAGGGTGTGTTCTCTAATCACCGTACACGTTTATCGCCCACACCAGAGAACTATCTGAAATCCAATAGTGAGATGTTGGCTCTGTTCGCCGATATTCCAATTGCGCTGGAAAACACGAATTTGCTGGCGAGCCAATGTAATGTTGATTTGGAATTGGGCAAACAGTATTACCTACCCAGCATTGAATCGCCGCGCGAGAATGAAAGCCTTGCGGATTTCTTTGTTCGCGCTTCTGTTGAAGGCATGGAGAAACGTTTGCTCGGATTTATGGATACCTATCTGACCGCACCGGAATATCCAATATGGAATGACTACTTTATGCAGTTTGAAGAATGGAAAATGCTGTTGCAAAAGAACGGCTTTAACCAGTCTGTCATTCCAGCTATGTCTGATGAAGAAAAACTGGGCGTTATCCGTCAATCACAACTATACAAGACTTACAAAGAGCGATTGGATTACGAGTTGGGCGTGATTGAAAAGATGGGCTTTACCAGTTACTTCTTGGTAGTAGCGGACTTCATCCAATGGTCAAAAGACAACGGTGTGGCAGTCGGCCCCGGTCGTGGTTCTGGCGCTGGCTCACTGGTGGCTTACTCTTTAAGCATTACAGACCTTGACCCGTTGCAATTTGGATTACTGTTCGAGCGTTTTTTGAACCCTGAACGTGTTTCCATGCCCGACTTTGATATTGACTTTTCATCGGATGAACGGTATCGCGTATTGCAATACGTGCGTAATAAGTACAACAAAAATGGTGAAATCCATGTGTCCCAGATTATGAACGTGGGACGTTACGAATTGAAGTCTTCCATTGAAATGGCGGCGAAAGCGTATGGCATGCGAACGAACCATTTCAAAGTGGTAGAAATGAAAGAAATGGCGGACATTGCGGATAAACCTGCTGATGAGAATGAATATATTGATGAGGAAGAGCTTGCTGATGAATTGTCCGGTACTTTCAAAGAAGCATTTGAGAAGAACAAGCTATTCCCGATTGAATACCGCAATGCACCACTGTTCAAAAACATCATGGATGCCGCAGGAGCGTTGTATCACAACATGCGAAACACAGGGATTCATGCTGCAGGTATCGTGATTTCCCCACAACCATTGGATACCATTGTTCCGGTGATGAATACTGGGGCTGGTTACGTTACACAGTTGAACAAAGATGACTCTGAAGCAATGGGATTGATTAAGTTTGACTTCCTTTCACTGAAAAACTTGGATGTCATTCAAAACACCCTGAATTTCATCAACGCATCGCGCAAAGAGCAAAACCTGCCATTGATGACAATGGAGGACATGAACAAAATCGACCTGTATGACCGTAAGGTGTACGAAGAGATTTTCCAAAATGGTCATACTCATGGTGTGTTCCAATTTGCGTCAAACGGTATGCGCCGCATGTTGATGGAAGCCAAGCCTACTAAGTTTGACGAAATTGTGGCATTCAACGCGCTCTATAGACCCGGACCGATGGATAACATTCCGGATTTCACCGCGCGTATGCAAGGTGAGAAGTTCGAGTACATTCATCCATTGCTTCAACCAGTATTGGAATCTACCTATGGGATTATGGTGTACCAAGAACAGGTAATGCAGGCTGCACAAATTATCGGCGGTTATACATTGGGCGGTGCAGACTTGCTACGCCGAGCGATGGGTAAGAAAAAAGCCGAAGAGATGGCAAAACACCGCGAAATTTTTGCCAAAGGTGCGGCAGAGCGCGGCATTTCACAAGAAAAAGCGGACGAGATTTTCAACTACATGGAAAAGTTTGCTGGTTACGGATTCAACAAGTCCCATGCCGCAGCCTACTCTATGATTGCCTTCCAAACCGCATGGTTGAAAACCTATTATCCGCGCGAGTTTATGACCGCTACACTGTATTCCGACATTCTGAATGAATCAGAAGACTTGGAAGTGGCAAAAAACATTTCCGAGTGTGTGCGCATGGGCATCACAGTCAAACCGGTAGACATCAATGAAAGCGGTGAGAATTTCTACCTAAACCGCAATGGTGAGATTGTCATGCCTTTCACCGTCATCAAAGGCTTCAATCAAGGCATGGCACGCCGTATCATCAGCACGCGCGATACGTTGGACAATGGTTTTACCAGTATTGCAGATTTCGTGCGAAATATGTTCTCCGCTTCACTCAGCGGTGTCAGTCAAACGGCTTTGAAACAATTGCTACGCGCGGGCGCATTTGATTCACTGGAAAACCGTTTGGATATTGCTTCGGCTTTAAAAAATGCGGAAGCATTGGTGCAAAATATTGCCAATGAGATGCCAAAGGTTTCCAGTCCGCTATTGCGTGTCCTACCATCAAGCATGATAAAACAGAAAGCCAAAGCCAACAAACAGCTTGATTATGAGGAAGTGAAGTACCCATTGTCAGCGAAAGAGCGCGTGCAGAACATGCACAAAATGTATGGGTTCGTTTCTTCAAACCAAGACTTGTTTGCCTACATGAACAGCATCAAAGACATGCTTTCCATTTTCAGCACCGAGCATGGCGGTATGGATAAACTGTTATCCTCTGTGGAACAAGTTGTCCATGATAAAAACCGGAAATATCAGGAAATCATTGCTGATGGAGAAAAAGCCACCCAGAATGCCCTGCGCTCCAACGATTTGATGCTGGCATTCGTACTTGATGAATACATCAAATATGACACCAAACATTACTTGGTGATGACAGACAAAGGTTTAGTGGATATGGTTGGACGGTCACCAAAACTGCTCAATTACAAGTTCTCACTGCTTGAACCTTATGCTTTGTTGGTATCCAGTACATTGGTTGGCGGCACATTGAATGACGGAAAATTGACAGACGGTTTTACCGACATTGATAGTGAACGTATTAACTTTGAAGTGAAAGACATTTATCCGTTGGATGTGCTGGTGTCATTTACAAAAGATGACAAACCGATTGTCTTTAACGGTATGGCGGATGACCTGTTGAGCGTCATGGACGAAACGGATGCCATTTATAACGAGGAAGATAGTGAGAAAAACAACCAAACCCATTTTGATGTTGTAGTCTACGATGGTGGTGAAGAACATACTGTTCAAGTGATTCCCAATGGGCACTTTGTTAATGAAATGAAACAACGCGGAATGAGTTTGTCCGTGTCATTTCAGGATAGCTCTGTTGCCAACGGCTTGATTGATGTACAAGAATTACAAGGCTTCTTGACAGAAGCTATACCGCACGAGAACATGGTTGAACGCATGAATAAATCCGCACTGAACCATGAACTGTTACACATCACCGATACCGGAGAGAACACGGAGACCGGTTTGCATTTGTTGTATGGTTACATCACAGAAATCCGTCAGTATCAGGGTATAATCAATGCGGTAATGTTTACTGATTTGAATGGCAAACAAGAGCAAATCAGTGTGAAAAACATGCCGACACACAGTTACACCTTGTACCAGCCTTGCGTGGCGAAAGTCGAAATCTCGGTGTTCGGAGACGGTAAACCGTTTATTCAAATGGCAGACTTGTATTATGAGAACGACTTACCATTATTGTTGAAAGGTAGCGAACACCATTATGTTTCTATTGATAATCCTGACGAGGTGTATCACGCATTGGAAAATGATGGTGCAATGAAAGTGAAACTTGCTGATTGGGATGAACATAACGGATACTCGGCGATACGTTTTACTAAAAATCCGCGCACGTTGAACAGCTATTTAGATAACAATGTGGTTGTTGCACCGACAGAAGCAGTTGAGCATGCTGTTGCCAACGGCTTGCAACTCAAACCGTTGTGTCGTGGCGAAATGGCGAACATTAACGGACGCAATGCACCAACAAAACTGGAAACTGATTCTATTGGTGACATGCTGGTTCGTTACAACGATATTCTTGAATTACCAGCATTTCCGTTAAATCACGGTTTTCGTTTCGGATTGCAGAAGGACACCGATAGGGCAGATAAGATTTCTGACTTGATGACTAACGGCAGTGAAATGGCACAAAACTATTTTTCCGCCTTACTGGTTGGTATCGTATCGCGCGTGCGTAAAACCGGTGGCGACGTGCATAATTGGAAAACTGCCTATGTACAAATCACAGACGACAGCGGGTCTATGGATTTCAAAGCCGAACGTGCAGTGTTTGATGTGGTAAACTTTGAAAACATGATTGGTAAGGTCGCCTTATTCAAAATTCGTCCATCGATTTCCAAGTCTAATGGTAAAACGTATTACAACCTGCAAGATGTTGTTCCGGTTGAGCGCGTAACCGCATTTGCGAACAAGATGTCCTTTGAACAGGACTTCACACCTGAGCAAATCGCAGCAATCAGTCAATTCTTGCAAAACAGTTACCATGACGGACAAACCGCATTATTGTTGAAAGAAAATGGCAAGCCAAAACGTGTTGGTAATGTGTTGTACTCGGAAGCATTGCTTAATGAATTGGCAAACTTTGGTGTAGACACACAGAAAGTGGTGCTGTTGTACCCTGACACTCTGTTTCAACCCAAATATTTTGTCAATCTGGAACAGGAAATCAAGAACGCTTCGTTTTCCAACAGAAAGAAAAACACTATGTGAAACAAAATTTAAAAGAAAACCGACCATTTTTGGTCGGTTTTTCTATTATTTTTGGTCAGAATAGTGATACAATTGAGTCTTGATTTGAAAACAAACCCGTGAGGTCATGTAAAAATGAAGAAAACCCAAAAAACAATCATCATTTCCGGAAATGATGTATTTACCGCCAACAACGATTTGAAAAAGTCACGGACTTTACCCGCCAACACCTACTTGGTCAGTGGCGATGGTGATGAACCACGTTTGACTGTCATTGACAACTTTGTTCCGGTACAGGCGGAGGGACAAACCCATGCCAAACGCAAAGAATTGATTATCAACGCTTTCCAACAACGTACAGGTAAAAATACAGGTATTCTGATGTCTGGCATGCGTGGAACAGGTAAATCTTTCTTGCTGCGCGATACAGCGGAAACACTGCGTGCGAATTACGACAAACCGGTAATTGTCGTAAACCGTCCATTTCACGGAGACGCGCTGAAAACCTTGCTGGATAACATGACTGAAAGCGCCGTTGTCGTGTTTGACGAGTTTGAAAAAACGTATGCCAAAGAAGAAACTTTGAATACTCTGCTGCCATTATTTGATGGCACATCCGACAGCCAGCATTTGTTCCTGTTGACTACCAACGAATCACTTTCCAGCAAGTATTTCTACAACCGCCCCGGACGCATCTTGTATCACTTTGTGTACAACAAATTGGAAATCGATGAGGTGGTCGCCCTGTGCGAAAAAATGTTGCAAAACAAAGAGCAACACATGAAACACATTATTATGCTGGCAAAAATGGCAAACATTTTCAGCTATGACATGCTATTCACCATTATTGACGAGTTGAACAACAACGAACAACTTGATTTAAACACATTGTTGGGATACCTGAATATCATTCCGTTTGAAAACAGCGAAATGACGTTATCATCAGAAGGATACATGGGGAATGAATGTATTACCATTTATCCAAGTTTTGACAAGATTGGCTACCAGTCACTCTTGGACGGTAATGAAACACGCACCTACCATTTGGATTTAGCTATTGATGTACACAAACTATTGAAGCAAGTCTTGCAAAATTGGGAACATCTGCCGGAAGCAGACAAAAGAGGATTGTATCACCTATTCTACAACTCAATTCCAAGCGAATGGGATGACGAATTTAAGAATGCTTGGAAAGCAAACAATACCGGTGCTTTGGCTGCGCTCTCTGACAAATTCCATCGTGAATATAAGAACGATTTCCGTGTTGAAGCAACAATTGACGACATTATGAAACTTAAATCAGGTGAAGCGGTTGTCAAACCGTTATTTGAGGATTCCGAGTTCTTCAAAATCGTCATCAGTGAATCAATTCGTAAAACGAAAAAAATTGCATTTTAAGACAATTTGAAACAGAAACGGCTTCAATTTGAAGCCGTTTTTCTTTTAATGTTTGATTTTAAATAGTGTTTCCAGCGGAGTCTCTTCAGACAAGATATACACTTGTTCCGCTTGGTATTTCAATCCAAGTTGTTCTATTTTTGTTTTTGCAGCTTCGGACAACACTAAAATCTCACACGGATGGATTTCTTCCGGTACATTGCTATACAGAAGCAAATCATGTGTATCCTGAAACAACCGGCAAAACTCAACCTGCACTGAATGATTGCGGGTGATAATAATCGCCACTTTCATGTCTTCCTTGTGTTTCAGAAACAGGTGCGGATTTTCAAACGGTTTATCTGTAAACTCGGTACACACTACTGGCAAAATGTCGTACTTCATACCTGACTTTCTGATGTATGTACAAACGGCTCATCTAATGCCAATGAAGCATATTCGCACATCTGATGATAAGCATCGGCATTGTCATCCACCAAACGTTCTTCCATTACACGATTCCAACCTGTTTGATTGAGATAGTTGAAAAACAGAATGTTAAAGATGGATGGGCTATCCATAAAATCGTCTGCTTTAACCAAAAGCGACCCCATCACAAACGCACCACTGATAAGTGTATTGGTCTGCTCGTTGTCAAACATTTCTTCAAACATAGCCAAAATAGAGTCTTCTTGGAAATGTACAGACAACAAGTTCAATCCTTCAAAGTCCAATGTACCTACCATAAACGCCAACCAATCGCGCTTGGTTTCCACAGATAAGAACGGCCAGTTTTCAATCAATTTGTGATGGCATTCGCTCATATCGTAACGGTACGTATTACGGTAGTCATATTCATTACCGTATACCAATGATTTGGTTTGATGCAGCAAATCAAGCGGTACAAGCTCTTTCACTTCTTTGCCGAAAGAAGCCCAGTATTCGCGCAACAGTTGCAATACTTTGTATACAGGGCTGTCAGTAGGCATTTCATCAGGCACATGTACAAATACTTGCGCCAACGGCGCAATAGTGTCAATGTCAAAGTTTTTCTTGTCCTGTTCTTCCATTTCTTTGACAAACAAGTAGTTGCGGAAATCGCGGATTTCCTCAAAACTTTCGGATAGGTTTCCCATGAGAAAAATAGGCATCAGGGCAACACTAAGAGGAAAAATGGGCGTGCTGTAAATCATTGATGAAACTTTCTTTGATGCCTCTAATGTACAGCAGATTGAACGCATGTTCAAAAAAGCAACCAGTTTTTCATTCATGACGCTTAAAACACGAAACCTGAATATTCGTCAGGTTTTATACGTTATCCTGAAATTGCAAAGCATTAGACACATGAAAATCGAAGACATGGTGCTTACGTCGGAAAATTTAAAAACCCTAGACGAACACGTCCAACGGTTCAATGAAGTGCAAAACATTTATTACAAGAAGAAAAAAAAGCTTGCCGATATTGTTGCAGTCAAACCACAACAAGAACATGATGAAGATGTGGAACGATTGGAGGGTGAAATACGCTCTTTGCGCGAGTATCGCGGCAACATGTATTATGATTTGGGCAACATGGTCAAAACCATGATTTGCAGCAATCCACTTTACCAGCGTTTGGTGGAAAAGTATTACGATTTTTGTGCCTATACTGACAACGTAATTGAAATGCACAAACTGCAAATCACATTGGTCAAAAACAAGAAGTACCTTGATGATTTCTTTGATTCGGTCAAACGTGAACTGGAACGTAACACGGCTGTACCAGAAGGGAAATTGAAACACTACAACTTCTTGTATAAGGACATCATCAAACTGCTTGGCGAAGTATTTGAGGATATGGAAAGCCAGAACAGCACCGGCAAGGAGGAGGAAAACGGCGGGTTCGGCTACCAATTCAGTGATGAGTTGGATTTCTCTGACACCTACAACCTGCTATCCATTATCAGCTTCTTCTACAGCAATATCATCAATCCCGTGTATAACAATTTTAACGATATGTACATCGATTATCAGGAACGCAGGCATTACATCAAACGATTCGATGCTAGAATTATCGAACTTTTGAACAGCGTGATTTAGTTTGATTTAAGATTGCATCGCAAATTATCTTGATTTCCCTTTTGTTCATTTAACGGAGGAAACTAGGAGGATGTGCAAAAGAGTGAGTGGAGCGGTTGGTTGTTTTGCTTATGGATGATATTAAAGGAGAGCTATTGAGTTCTCCTTTTTAGGCATATGCAACACTCACATTAGTTTCACACAGAAGTCAAATCCGCCTCCGCGTCTTCATCATCGGCAACTTGCTCTTGATGAGCCTGAATGACATATTGCAACCCGTTAATCACTTTTTCTGCCGCACTTTGATTGTAGAGTCCGTGTAGCGATTTGAAAGCATCAAAGGCGCGTTGCTTGAACTCAAAAATGGGATTCTTGTTCGCCATCACTGATAATTCAGCCCCTCTGTATACCAATTCTAAAGCAAACAAATGGTCTATCCATAAACGGTCAATGACCTCCAGCAACGCGGTGCGCTCGTATTTTTCCTTATCCTGTTCGGACAGAACATCAAATTGAACGTACAGGTTATCCCACATGGCTGAGTACATCTGTTTTAGTTGGGTTTGCATTGTGGGGATGTATTTCTCTACATCAAACGCATCCAAAACAGTATCGCCATGCTCTATTGGCTCTTGTGTAACTGACAAACCGCTGAAAACCGCTTGCCATACTTCAGACAAAGTATACTCATCGCCACCGGCTAAAAACTCGTTCGCCCGCGCGGCCACGTAAGCATTCAATACATGTTCCACTTCCACATCAGGTCGGTGGTACAGAATGCGTGTGCGCCAACTATCTATCACTTTGCGTTGCTCGAACAATACATCGTCCAGTGCGCGTGTGTTTTTCCGATAATCGGCAAACAGCGATTCAATCCGCATTTGCGTCTCAGAAAGCGTTTTGTCCCAAGAGGATAACTTGATGTCAAGTTCTTCCTCCGCCATTGGCGACTTGGCAAACATATTGCGGGCGCGAACCAGCATTTCCGGTTTAGCAGATTTAACAAGCATACCGTCTTCCAGAGAAACAAAGAATACGCTTTCGCCATTATCGCCCTGCCGTCCAGAACGCCCGCGCAACTGATTGTCAATGCGGCGGAAATAGTTCTTCTCAACCCCAATCACACACAGCCCACATTCTTTCAACATTCCCCTCATTTCCTCGTCTGCGCAGGCGTTGAAATTGAGTTTAATGTCTGTTCCACGTCCTGCCATATTGGTAGAAATGGTAACAGCATAAGGTTGCCCAGCTTTGGCAATGATTTCCGCTTCACGTTTGACACGCTCAGGCTTGGCGTTCAGCAATTCGTAAGGAATCTTGGCTTTGTCTAATACTTTGGCAACCTCTTCTGACACTGAAACTTCCGGCGTGCCAATCAAAATGGGTTGTCCTTTGTTGTGTCGCTCACGAATGAATTTGACCAAATGTTTGTACTTCACTTCTTTGGTCAAGAACATCTTGTCTTTCATATCTTTGCGGACAACAGGAGCGTGAGTAGGAATGACAACGGTGTTTAATCCATACACATCATGTAGTTCGGCACGTTCAGTGTATGCAGTGCCGGTCATACCGGACACAGTTTTAAACAGTTTGAAGAAGTTGCCGTAGGTAATGCGTCCCAAAATTTCATGTTCGTCTTTAACGGTCACACCCTCACGGAACTCTACTGCCTGATGTAGACCGTCTACCCATCGGCTACCATCTTTGATACGCCCATTATTGCGGTTGATGATTTTCACTTCACCATCGTCAATCAGGTAATCCTCATCACGCTTTACGCCATACTTGGCGCGAATGGCGCTTTCAATGGCTTTCATATAGTCCAATTTACCATTGTAAAGTTCTTTGGTGCTATTGATTAACCCACGTTCCAGCAGGTATTGTTCAATCTTACTAAAGGCACTCTCAAACAAATGAATGGATAGCTTTTCTGCGTCAAAATAAAAGTCACCTTTGACTTTATCAAGTCGCTCAATATCTTCTCTGGACAAGGAAGCCAGTGTTTCAAGTTCGACAATCATATTGGCATAAACCGTTTCATCGACATCGCTGCGAACCAACACATTATCGGCAATTTTTTTTGCGTGTTTCAGAAATTCGGTATCCGTCACGCGCGGGCGCGACAAGATAATCGGCTCTTTAGCTTCATCGATTAAAATGGAATCTGCCTCATCAATTACTACAAAGTCAAAACGTTTGGTGTCAGGCCGTGTATCTAGCACCACATCTTCACGACTGATTGCCAACTGATTGCGCAAATAGTCAAAGCACAACTCGCTGTGCGAACTGTACACCACCGGACAACGGTGAATGAATTGTTTATTAGGTTTGTACTTGGTGGTTTCCGACTCATTGAATGCTACTTCAAGATTGAACAATTGATAGAGTGTGGCAAGCTCATCGCAGTCACGTTTGGATAGGTAATCATTGGTGGTAAGCACATAGCACATTTCACCATTTAAAGCTCGTGAGATGACAGCTAATGCAGCAGTGATGGTTTTACCCTCGCCGGTCTTCATCTCGGCAATTTGCCCATCTTGTAATACAAACGCACCCATTAGTTGTTCATCATGGTAAGTAATGCCGTACAAGTGCTGCACTGCACACATGATGTAAGCGTAATCGGTCTTTTGACGAATAAGTGGTTCTAACTGTTTGCGTTTATGCAGATATTCTTGAATAGCCTGTTGCAAGTCTTCTGTCGTAATATTGACTAAACCGTGTTGCGCATAAATGACATGTACATCGAGCGCCCATTGACGCAGTTTGGCTAGATGACGTTTATCTTTTGAAAATAATGAGAGAATGTCAAACATTCCATGTGCCTTAATGTGATAAATTTTGACAAATTGTATCAACTTATTGAGTACCAACCAAATTAGGAAAACAAAAAGAGAGCGGTTATCCGCTCTCTTTTCTTCACTTAAAATCAGCGTTTGTGCTTCACGCCTTCACATAGTTCATCGTATATCGTCCATAAAAAAAGTACGGCGATTGAGATGAGCATATTCACGCCAAAAAATGGAAGAACAAGTTGGGTTAATGGTGTAATCATAGTTAGACTCCGATGCGTTGTTTTCCATTATTTTAGCAAATGAGAACGTTAAATGCACGATTTTCTTTTAAAAACAATATGATATGTGAAACAGTAATCATTTGCGTCTAGCGGACTAAATATGGATTTGCCGGAATTGGTTTTGCCTCAAACGTTTCAAGTGTGACCTTGATACGTTCGATTTGCGAGAAATAAATTTTGTTGGCTTTTTTGTTAAAACCGAACAACTTTTTTCCACCCCGTTCTGGTAAAACCGATGGCGTACCAATCCAAGCAGTCTCGCGTACCAGCAAGGCATCCAACAAAAACATTTTAAAATCCATGCCTGACCATGTATCTTCCCGATTGAAATTCGCGTTGTCGCGCATGTGGCAAATTTGTTGGATAAAACAGTTGTAGTCTTCTTCCGGTACGGCAATCAAAGCGATGGCGGTCAGTAAAACTTCGTCTATGTCAGACGGTGCATAGTTAAAGCGATACATATCTATACCAAATAGGACGGAAAAAAGCACTTTTTGCAGTGAGAGCATGACAGTATCGTTTGCATTTTTTCCAAGCCGTAGCATTTGCTGTTGGAAAGTCTCACCAAAGAGTTCTTCATCGGTGAGTTTGTCCGCCTCTTCATTGATAAATCGTATAACGGTATCTAACTCAGCACTGAGCAAGCCTTCTGATGGGATGTCTTCGTTCCCGAAATTAGTAGGGCTTGCAACCATAGCCAATTTTTCCGATAACAGGATTAACCAGTCATTTAAATCCACATTCAAATAACTCTTGTTTTTTTTGCCAAAGCCGAACATAAGACTTACATTGGTTGTTTGAAAAGATTATTCTAACACGCGAAAATGAAAAAAATCCTAATTTCCGACCGTAGCCGTATGTTTTACTCGCTGATTGAACGTTGGGCGCACGAGGAATACCCTGATTTGGAGGTTTCTTTTGCCTCTGACGGTTTTGATACGCTTCTGCGTTGCACACACACACCGCCTGATTTGCTGTTCGTTGATATTTCGATTGACCAATTATCCGGCATGCAAGTGTTGCGTACATTAAAAGAACAGCGCAACGGATTGGAAAACGTTCCGGTCGTTGTAATTACGGATAACCCGAACCGTTTTGACCGAGAGTATGTCTTGATGTGCGGTGGAGCGGATTATTTGGCGAAAACTGGCAAAATAGATGACATTAAACGTGTAATTGAGACCTATTTGTTTGATGAATAGGCAAACACACAATTATCCATATTGCTGCCGGTTAGGCGATGTTTTAGTTTATTTTCAAATTTGGACTCTGATATGAAAAAGAAAAGTGTTGCTGTTGCCGCATTGGCACTGGTTTTACTCACAACAGGATGTGCTTCTGGACGAAAGCCGGACAAAATTGATGATTTCAGCAAGCAAATCAATACCGAAATTGCACAATCGGCAAGGCGAATCGAACAACAGCTTGAACTCCTGAACGAAGTACAGGCACGAAACGGTATGCCTGCCAATTATCGTGTGCCACAGCATCACAATCTGAAAGAATTGGATGACACGGATGCTGAATTGATGATTACACGCGGTATTACCCGCAATCACGCAAGTCCTGATTTGTATGAGGTTGGCGAAAATGGTGTGAAAGGCATTCCTATCAGCCAACCTGCACCAAAAGTAGAACAAACTCCTGCTGTTAATGTTGCACAACGAACACAAACACAAGGACAACGTGTTGCAGTTTCAGGAAAACATGATTTGGAACGTCGTGTGTTACTCAACGGTTCGTACACCATTACCAATTTGGTACGTCAATTGGCAACCGGCGCGGATTACCGTTTTGTGTTATTGGGTAAAGATAAACATTTGACTGTGAACGTTGGTTCGTTTGACGGTACTGTGAAAGACGCTATTGTCGGAGTGGGTAATGGTTTAGGCGAACGCGGCATGATTCGAGTGGACAGCCGTCGCCGCATTATTACATTGGAGTACAAATAATGAATAAAAAGTTCTACATTCTCATGTTATTGGCATCGATTGCATCAACCAATGTGTATGCCAAAGAATCGCAAGACATCACATTGGATGACATTCGCGCCAGCCATATTAAACGAACGCAAAACGACCAGCGTAAATCAAGAGTGCCGACTATGCGTGCGGAAGTATTGCGTGATGTGGCACTGCGTATCGGCACTAGCCATTCATTGAATCACTACTACTCACGTCTTTATGCCGAGAACATCAAACCGCGCGAAGCCGAGCTTGACCGGATATACAATTTTGAAGCGTTGGCAATCAGTCCCGGTGTGATGCCGCCTGTTTTGTCGCAAAACTTTTCTCATTATGAATTAAACAGCGACAACATGGTTACTATTTCCGACCAAGACTACAAGATTGAAGAACCAGCCCGAATGGTCTCCACCTATCCAAGTTGGCGTGACTACCTGTCTTTTGACTTCAAGCCTGCAGAAGTACCAGCGACCAACTTCTTGCCCAAAACACAAGGTGAGCGTTTGATTTGGGATGAGTATGTTGAAAAAGGTTGGAATGAGGGACGACAACAGGCAATGGATGTGTACAATCAAGCCAAAGCACGACTTGACCGCGATTATCAAGGTATGATTTTATATAAGATTGCATTGGCAAATGGGCAAATCACACCGACTGTGGTGGCAAGCTCCAATATGGGTGTAACCGGTGACGGTAAATCTATCAGCATCAACAAACGTGTGATTAACATCACCAATCAGTCAGAATTTATTGTCGACCAAAGCAAATGGAAAACCGGTTCGCAGAAACCAGCCAGCTATAAAGCAGGACAAGGGCGCTATTTTTAAGATGGTTGAACGAAAAAGAACCGCTTAATGCGGTTCTTTTTTTGTTTGAATTTAATATTGAATACCGTGATGTTTGGCACACATCTTCAAGTAGTCTTCCAATCCATCTTCTGCTTCTAAATATGCCAAACGCAATTTATGAAAATCGGCGTTCCCCACATCATCAAACGAACTCTTTGAGGTGAACGTGTAATTGAATCCATCTGTCTCGATATAACTCAAGATAAGCTCAGTATCCTCTCTGGATAAGGGTATCTGGACGGCATTTGCAAAATCAGAAATAGATTGTGGATTGTCATCGAGGAAAAATGAGGTAATGTTGTTCCGCCTGCCTTCTTGCACAATTTTCCCAGCGATTGCTTGGGCTTGTTTAAGCAGTTTGTCATACTCCTCACGATTTCCATCCTCGTGAAGAGTGACTTGCAATGTGAAACTGGTATTACTCATGGCTTTTTCTCCTCGTTTTCGTTTTGTACAGGTGCTTGTGCTGGCGTAGGTTTTGGCAATTCAATAGGTTTAGTGTTGGTGTTCACCGGAATGTTCAGATTCCCTTTAAAATCTACCGGTACAACAATGATGTTACCACGCTGTCCCATTTGTACCAGCGCATCCAGTTGTTTTTCAGCCAATATTTTACCGTCAAGTGATTGTGAACGCACTTGATTTTCAAGGGCTTGGGTTTTGGCGATTTCCAATTTGTTCAAGGCAACCTGTTTCTGGTTTTCCGATTCGGCAATCTGCTGAATAGAGGATTGGATTCTGTCATCTAACAACAGGTTGGAAATTGTGACGCGGCTTACTGTAAATGTATTCGGGTCATTCTTGTCCAAATCGCTTTGCAGGTTTTTCATAATAATGCCTTCCAATTCGTTACGCTTGGAAGCAATGGACAGAACATCGAATTGCGATACGGCATCAGCAACCACAGATTTGGCTTGCTTTTCAACCAGTTGGTAAGCTGGCAAGAAACCTGCGGGATTATCCATGTGCATATTGACGTATTTTACAGCCAATTCGGGTACGACAGACGGATTGACCGAATATTGGATTTCCACATCCAAGTCTTTCAATACGGAACTGTTGTTCTTGGTGGTTGGACGGAGGTCATTCAATTTGACCGGAATTTCACGCACTGAGAAAGCGTAAATCGTAGAGGTAAACGAGCTATGCCAACCGACATTCAGTGGTTCTTTTTGAAATTCGCCGGAGAAATTTCGCTCCACACCAACTTGTCCAGAATCAACTCTGGTACAGGCGGCAAGAGCAATGGCAGACAGAACAGCAATAGCAATTTTGGATTTCATTTAATTTCCTTTTGGTTAGTTGGCTTTTTGAGGCATGAAAAATAGGTCATATACAGAAAAACGGTTAGCAAGCGCATTCAGCACTACGTTAATATTCAATCCGTCTGCCTCACAGTTCACAAATGACTTTTTGATTGCTTGTGAAACAGCATCAAATTCGTAATTCTCCTCATCTATAGAGGACAGGAAATTAGAAGTCCGTAGAAGGTAAAATTTTTTAAATCGTACAGATGTTTTGCTTTTCATCATCGGCTCATCAGAGACCTCAAAAAACAAAGACGGCAAATCATCCAATATAAACATGTGTTCGGTATCGATATTGTTTTGTTCAATGTAACGCTTTACTTCTAACAGACGATTGTCTTCCATAAAACATTTCTCTACAACCAGCCCATCGGAAGAATAACGTTCCCCCAAAGCGACTTGAATATATTGCCCAGTGCTATGAGCCGTAATCCGTCCAGAGTCTGCCCATTTACGCAGATAACATGATTTGTCATGTTGTACCAAATCAGAAAACACATTTTGTTCGCCGCGATGCCGCCAAGAAGAGGAAATCACCAGTTCGATTTTACGATAACCAATTCTTTCCAGTAAAACGTAGCACATGACAACGAAATTGGGCAGCAGGTGAAACAATGGGGTTCCTGTATGCAGTACACCATCTATATCCAAAAAGATGGTAAATGTTTTTTGTTTGACGTTTTCCATTAAAAATGTTGCCCTTTGTTGCTTACCTTCGCATCATCACCTTGCGCTTCCGCATCCACCAGTGTCCCATGCGGATTACTATTCGAGGCTTTCAAGCGAAGCAATGAGTTAACCAGTTTGTCTGTCAAGGCAGTCATGCGCCCAATAACAAACGACAGACCAATTGTATCTGAAAAACGCTCATACCACACAGTTTCCGCATTTTTGTTTGGGTAAAAATAGGCAATTACACGTTTTAAGGTCAAACCTTGTACTAAACCGGACAGCATTACTGTTATGAAAGTAATGGCAAGGATGGTTTCACCATGTTGCCACTGGCTAACCGCGAGTGCTAATGCCAAAGAAATGCCACCGCGAATACCGCCCCAAGACAGCAAGGGAATCGTGCCTTTGAGCAAATGTTTGCGCAATGGAATCATGGTCAAAACGATACCAAGCAGGCGACTTGTACACACAATGGCAAACGCAATCACACCGGCAACAACCAATGATGGCGTAAATTTGACTAAAATGATTTCCATACCCATCAGTACAAATAGGGAGATGTTCATTACTTCTTCCAAGAACTCCCAAAACAGATTCACATGTTCATGCAGATGATGGTCTTCATTCTTACGCAAAGCCTGTCCAGCGAACAAACCGGACACCACTACCGAAATAGGGGCGGACAGGTGTAACTGACTTGCTCCGGAATACGATGCCAAACACAGGGAAATTGTGAACATCAACATGGTTACAACGTCGGTTTTCCTACTTAACAACAAGGAATAAGTCCAACCAAATGCCCCGCCAAACAGTACAGCACCTACAATTTCTTTGAGCAGATTGCCACTCACACTCAACAAGCTAAACTCACTCGTACCGATGGCAATCCCAAAAATCGTGAGATACATTACGATTGCTGTTCCATCATTAAATAGTGATTCCCCTGCAAGTTTCATTTCTAATGATTGTGGCGCTTTGGCAGACTTTAAAACCGCCAGTGCGGCAATCGGGTCAGTAGGTGCAATGATTGCACCGAACAAAAAACAATAGATAAACGGCAACTCGATACCGAGCAAACTTGTGGCAGTAGATAGCAATACGGCTATCAGTAACGCAGTGAAAAACACACCGACTGTTGCCAAAAGGGAAATTTGTCGCCAATAGTTTTTCAACGCCGACACATCAATTTTAATGGCAGATGCAAACAGCAAAAATCCTAAAATGCCATTCAGTAAAAAATCATAAAAATTGATGGACTTAACAATAGATAAGGTTTGCCCGCCAAATCCATTAGGAATACCAAAGATTTCCAGTGCCAAAATAGCGACGGAGGAAATCAAGGTAATACCGATTGCCGGTGGCATTTGCAGGACTTTGTTGTTAAATAATCCTGCCAGCGCGGCCAGAGTAACACAGATACAGAGGATGAAGAGCATAGGTTTTAAAACCCTGTTTTGGTGACAGTCAGATTTTGACGAAGAGCGCAAATACACTCTTGCGCCTTCCGAATGGAATACAGAACTTCCTCCACACTTTCAACAACGGAAATATCTTGTCCATTGTTTAACCGAACATTGACCTCCTCCCTGCCATAAAGGGCAGGGATTCCTACTGTAGTTTTCCAACTACTTCAGTGGGTTCGTGTTGCTGACTGCCTTACTGCACAGTTCACTTGGCACGCGCTGCGGGCAAGTCCTGCCCTGATTTAATGTTTAGCCTGCCGCACCTAATAGTGCGCGTCCGCGTTGCAATACGTTCATTGCGCCAACAACGTCGGCATTATTAGAGTATCCGCATTGCATACAGGCGAACAAGGCTTGGGTGGTGCGGTTTTCTTTAGCCGTATGGCCGCAAGCAGGACAACATTGGCTGGTGTACTGTGGTGCAACCAATATCAGTTGTCCGCCACGCCAGCGCAATTTGTATTCCAATTGCCGCCTGAACTCATACCATGCTTGGTCAAGTATGGCGCGGTTCAATCCGGATTTCTGACGAATGTTTTTACCCGGATTTTCCACTGTGCCTTTGGCAGACTTGGACATATTACCTACTTTTAAATCTTCAATGTACACGTTTGCGTGGTTCTTGCTAATCGTGTTACTGATTTGATGTAGGAAATTCTTTCGTATGTTGACAATCCGATGATGCAATTTGCCGATTTTAGCAACCAATTTCTTCCAATTGTTGCTGCCTTTGGTTTTCCTTTTTAATTGGCGTTGCAGTTTTGCCAGTTTTCCTTTTAATGAATGGAAGGCATTGATAGGCTCGAAATATCTGCCATCGGACAAAGTGGCAAAACGGACTATTCCCATATCGATACCGATGTCACTGCCTGAGTGCACAGGTTTTTCCTGTTCGTACTCGGTTTGTATGGAGACATACCATTTGCCGCATTTGGCAGTCACGGTTACATTTTTGATTGTACCAATGATGGTTCTACTGTTGCGGTAGCGTACCCAACCGATTTTCGGCAGATAGATATGGTTGTTATTTTGGTCCGACTTAACATCCTGCGGGAATCGGCAACTGTCTTTCCTGCCTTTGGTTTTAAATTTAGGAAATCCGGCGCGTTTTGCAGAGAAATTCATTAACGCCCGTGACAGGTTTTTCATGCTTTGTTGTAAAACTTGTGCGTTACAGTCTTTGAGCCAGTCACAATCCTGTTTCCATTTTGGTAAAAATGCGGCTAGTTGGACGTAATTCAAGAAATGGTCGGTGGTCTCGTAGTATTTCTTCACTTCCTCCAAGCCTTTGTTAAACACGAAACGGCAACAGCCGCAAAACTGTTTCAGTCTGCGTACTTGTTCTCCGTTCGGAATTAACTCGTATTGGTAAGACTTTTGGATTAACATCTTGTCAATAAAGAAATACTTGGAAATATCATTGTAGCTGGTTTGACTAATCATGTCCAATGATTATGGAACAAAACATTAACGCCTTATATTCCCTCCCTAAAGGACGGGGTTTTACGGCTCTATTTAATAACAATGAGTGTGAATTGCCCATCCGCATCAATATCACAATTTTTCAATGAAATGAAAGGTGTCATCTTACACTCCTCACTTGTCAAACAGTTGACCAAGAACACCAAGTGAATTGCGTTGCACTTCTTGCATACGTTCGTGAATGCAAGAAACCTCTTCTGTTACCTTTCTCCACCCATCGCCTTCGATATAGACTTCGGTTCTTGCATATCCATTTTCTGATTCCGAGTCAGTTAGTTGCTGCGCGGCAGTAATTTTATTGGCATCAACTAGAAATTCAATCTCGTCTTCCCCAACAATTTTGGTTAGTATGATGAAAGGTTTCATTCGTCACTCCAATTAATCAAAAGATGTCGGAATTGTATCACATACGAAAGACTCCAACACACTTCTTACTTCCACCCATCCTATCAATTGCATAACTTTTAAAAATCAAATTAATGTTATGCACCTATGTTTCAAGCCCTCGTTTCTGCGGTTAGCGAATTGATGATAGGCATTTCTTGCCAAATCAAGAAAAACTTTTTTAATTACAATGAATTACATACAGCTATCAGTTCTACTATTTTAGTATCTGACGATGGCTCGCTTCTGAGTGTGGTGGAAGTACATGGTATTTCTTCTTTGACCACTCCGGCTACATTTGCAAACAATGTATTGATGCAACTGACTTCCAGTATTGCCTCAAACTTTGACACCAACGGTCACATCATTCAATCGGTGTTCAACTATGAACCGGAAAATGCCGAACAACAAATCCGTGATTTGCAAGCCCCATCTCGTGAAACTTATCGCTCGTTGGAAATGGATGTGGATTTCGTGCTGGATGAAAATGTTGAGGCACTGAAAGACATTGCCGCGCGTGAGAAAAACTATCTGCTACTTTGGACAACAACCGGCATTCTTTCCGCACAAGAACGTAAAGCCAGCAACAAGAAAAAAGTAGCACGTTACAAAGAAGCAGAATTGCCGATTGGAACAGCAGCGAATCCGTTTATTGCCCACGAAGCCATTATCGACCGGCATATTGCCTTCGTACAATCAATTTGTGCCAGCATGGAAAACGTGGGTATTTCAGTATCTCTGATGACCGTTTCCGAAGCAGTGCGTGAAATGCGTGCCGGTGTAGAGGGGAGAAGTGTCAGTGAGTTTTACGAGCCAATCTTGCCGGGCGACAGACTACTTCCTCATGTAATGAAACAGTCTGACCACTATGAAGAAATCGAAATCCTGCCTCGCAAACTGTCGCAACAGATTTGTCGCAAAGACGTACAGTCAACCAAGTATAACAATGTTATTCGTATTGGTGACCTGTATTTCTCTGCTGTTTACTTGGACGAGTTTCCAAAAGACATTTTGTTCTTCAACAATTTGTTCCAGAAAATGCGCAGCTATCGCATGAACTGGCGTTTCTTATTTACTATCACCGGTGACGGCATGGCGGGAACTTCGGTAAAACACAATATTGCCAAAATGTTCCACATAACATCACAAGTAAACCGTGACATCAGCACTTCTATCTCTTACTTGCGCAATATGCAGCAAAATGGTTCAACCATTGTCAAAGTATCTTGTGCGCTGTGCACTTGGTCAAATGACTTAGAGAAAACCGTACAACAGGCTTCCAGCTTGTCACGCACAGTGGAATCATGGGGGCGTGCTTCTGTATCAGAGGACACCGGTAATCCAATTCAAGGCTTTGCCAATGCGTCTATGGGCTTCACAAAGAGTGGTTCTGGCAACTTCTCTTGCGCTCCATTGGAAGAAGCATTGATTATGCTGCCATTCGGTCGTCCGACATCGGTGTTCTCACAAGGCGAACTGCTGCAAGCCTCCCCCGACGGCAAGATTTTGCCAATTGAAGAAAAATCGCCCGAATTGGATACATGGATTACGTTGATTTCAGCCGGCCCAGGTGCTGGTAAATCCGTGTACTCCAATACATCTAACTTTGCCTTGATTGGCAAACCCGGCAACAAACGTATTCCATTGATTTCCATTATTGACATAGGTTGGTCAGCAATGGGATTGGTACAACTGTTGAAATACTCATTACCTCCCGATAAACAGGACTTGGCAATTTATTTGCGTATTGCAAACACACAAGAATACACCGTTAATCCATTCGACTTGATGCTGATGTGTCGCTTCCCATTACGCAATCACATGGAGTTCTTGGTTAATTTCTTAGGGCACATGATGACTGACCCAAACACCGGTATATTGGAAAATGGTGTGGCTGACTTTTTAAAAGCGGTTGTAACTCGCGCATACAGATATTACTCAGATTCACCATCTGTCTTGTCCCGCCAGCCAAAAGAATATATCCGCTACCAGAACACGGTTGTTGACAATATGCTTGATGAGATTGGATACAAGGCACATACCAAGTCTGACGCATTCTCAACCGGCAGTATGAAAATCAATGAGCGGTATACGACTTGGTGGGAAGTGGTGGATGTGTTGTGTAAGAACGGAAAATTTGATGAGGCTGAGGTCGCTCAACGTTTTGCCGTTCCAACCATGCACGACTTGGCAGGTATTTCACAAAGCGACAACATTGTCAATAACTTCGGCAAACTGTATGTCGGTCAGGAAACCGTAATTGAGATGTTCCAGCGCAAACTGACCTCGGTGATTGCCAACTATCCGCTGTTCTCAGGCTACACCGTGTTGGATGTGCGTCAAGCCCGCGTTAAAGTGATTGACTTGATTCAGGTATCACAAAAGGACAGCAAAAATGCCGAGCACGCCAGCGGTCTGATGTACCTGTATGCCATGAAATTGTCTTCCTCTGATTTCTGGTTAGACACGGAAGATGTTAAAGAAATGCCCTACCCAATCGGCGTTGAACCATCACCAACTGCAGATGTGCAATTGTGCCGTGAATATCAATTCAAGCGCATCAGCGAGATTAAAGCCGACCATAAACGCCTAACGATTGACGAATGTCACCGTGTTGGCAATTCGGAAAGCCTGTGGGCACAAATTACCGCATTCGCACGTGAGGGGCGTAAATCCAATACCGAATTGGTACTGGCTTCACAAAGTTTGGAAGACTTTAAAGGTCATGTTCGTGAGTTCTGCTCACGTTATCTGGTAATGAAAATGGATAACGAGGAAACAGTGCGGAATGTGGTCAGCATCCTCAACATGCGACCGGAAGAGATTGACATTCTACGAAACAGTGTGCACGGTCCGATACCCGGAGTAGGGAATACATTCTTCTGCAGTATGAATACGAAATCAGGTACGATTCGCCAGTTGCACACCAATAAGGTAGGCGCTGCATTGCTGTGGATGTTAAGCACTACCACGGAAAACATGAATCTGCGTGTGCGCATGTTTGAAGAGGTTGGTTTCCAAATCGGTATTCGTTTATTGGCAACGGCATTTAAAGGCGGTGACGCGCGGCGCGAATTAAAAGCCATTCAACGCCGCATGACTAAACAGGCAAACTATGATGCAACCGATGTGCTGATTAGCAAAGTGATTGACATGCACGGAAGACGTTACGGCATTGAGCCAAGACGTGTTTACCACGATTTTTAAAATGAACGTGATTGAAAAGCAATTACCGAGGAAATCTCGGTAGTTGCTTTTCTTTTAAGTTTGTTGGTGTTTCTTTAAAGCACAACAAACACAAAATACAAACAAATTGAATTACCCTCATTACAACAATTTCATAGCTTTTTAGGCAGGCATTCCTGAATTTTGAGGACAGAGTGAAAGAAGCAAAACAGCAAGACATCATTAACAATTTGATTGAATACCTATTGAACACCAACAAGGCATACAGCCTTACTGACTTTGAGGACGTGTTTCCATACGGCAAAGGTGCAATTTTGAAAGCGCTGCGCGTTTTGACCAACAATGACATTGTATCAACTGGTGAAGCCAAGCGAGACAAGAATGTCGTAAAAACCTATTGTTTACATGACCGTTTTCCAATGAATAAAGCATTGTGTACTGACGAACAGCTTCGTAAGTTAATTGTTATACGGATAGATGGCGATGTGCTCGCCAAAATGGTTACACAATGAATTGGTTTAAGAAGAAAAAACGGCAAGACGACCAAAAAGTTCTGCCAAACGATGTGAAAGCGGAAGACTCACTATTCGGTACGCGGTTTTACAAACAACGCGGTGTACAAGAACGCGCGGAAATCATGCTTGATGCCAATATGCACGCCCACAACAAAATATTCCGTTGGACTCGTGTGTTAATCATCGGTTCGATTGTCTGTTCTTCTGTTATGTACACCTACCTGTTTTTTCGCACGGATTCCAACTTTTTCGCTTCGTCAGGCAATGGACAGGTTATCCAACTGGAAACCACAACAGAACCGGTAAAAGGCAAAGAAGTTCCAATGCTGCCTATCCCCAATCAGACTGCAGATGACAAACCGGAAGGAGTGGAAGAATAATGGTTCTTTTTGGAAAACTTTTGGACATTTTTGACCCGCCAGTTAAAGACGATATTCATGCGCACATTGAAAAACACGAAATGTATGAGCGCGTGCGCGAATGGTATGGGTTGTGTATTGCCTTACTGCTTGCTTCGCTGGCATTCTCCACATTCTTCTACATCAAATATCGCACATACACCCCACCTGCCCTCATTCAATACACACAGGATGAACTGGCACAAGGTAAGGTTTCCAAAGAGGTGCTGATTACATTTGAAGAACCGCGCGTATCTCGTAAATACCTACAACGCTGGGCAACAAATTTCGTCAACGATTTCTACAACATCAACTTCAACAACGTGAAAAACAAAGTCTATGAAGACGAAAAGTATTTCACGCCGGAAGCCTTCCAGTCATTCTTGAAATCCTTTGAAGTTTCAGGGCTATTGGATGACATTTATAATCGCAAACAAATGATGACCCTGACAGCGACCGGAGAACCGAGGATTATAGGCACTGTTGAGGGTGTGGAAAAGAACGGATACCGTTTCTGGCAGATTGAAGTGCCAGCCAAACGCGCCATCACATCTGGGCGCACTGACTATCGTGATATGACCGTAAAAATGATGTTGGTGATGATAACTGAAAACAATAAAACCGGATTTTACATTTCGGAATTGGAGATTCTTTAATGAACGAAACACAACGCGAACAACTTGATGAAATTTTAGGTAGCGGAGAAAACGGTGTAGATAAGGCGACCGCCAAAGCCATTCTCGTTTCCGTGGAAGATGAAATTGGCGAACTAAACGGCAGTGAGCCACAAGCGCCGGTTCAAATGCCTGAAATGAAAGACATCAGCGCACCTAAAATCCGACCTAAAACTGAATACGATTCCATTCAGGATGCAGAAAACGGCACTAACAATGGCAGTAAAACAAACGAACAACATGAAAACGATGATGAAATCATGCGTGATGTCGACCTTGCCATGTATAACCAGAAAGAGCGTCGTCGCATTGAATTGGAGCGCAAAGGTAAACGCGATTATCAACGTGCGACTGCCGAAGCAGACAAAGAAATGCTGGAAGCAGGGCATACAGGATTGAAACGTGCCGGACATGAAGCCTATGTGGAAGTTAAAGCGCGGGCGCGGACGCTATATGAGTTCAACCGATACAGCATTGTGTTGTTCATCTTCATCTTTATCCGCTTTGCCTTTGACATCGTATCTGCCGTCACGTTCATTACACAAAATGTGCCGCCACGCTATGTTGCGGTGGATAACCAAATGCGTTACTTCTCGCCGATTCCATTGTCTATCCATTCCAAGTCTGATGCGGACATTCAAAGCTATGTGATTACCAACATGAGCAACTTGTTCAGCTATGACTATGTGAACTACCAGAACCAATTGGAACGCAATCAGGACATCTTTACCGGTAATGGCTGGTTGACATTTTTGGATTCCATGCAAAAGAGCTTCTTGGTACGCACAGTAGTTGAGAAACGCCTGATTTCAACCTATCACAATGTGAACATGCCGAAAATCATTCAACGCGGCGTGGAAACAAGAGATGGACAGAAAATCGCCTATTGGTGGGTAGAAACCGTTGGACAAATTAACTATGTTGGTGAACGAAACAGTAACAACCAAGTACGCATTCGCTTGAAAATTGAGCGCGTTTCCACCTTGATTAAAGAAGACGGTATCGGTATCTCTCAATTGCTGATGCGTAACATGACAAACTGATGAAAGAAAAACGCCTTGCAAATTGCCAAGCGGGGCGTTTTTCATTAGATTTTCACCTATAAACGAGAAAACATTTATGAAATTCACACCCTTGTTTTTCGCCATTATGATGAGTGCCGGTGTAGCGCATGCGCAGTATGACAATGTGGAAACTGCGCCAAGCACACCGCCACAGGCAACACAAAAAACCTATTACGAATACCAACCTGTTGCCGGTCAACAGGGTCAACAAACGGGACAAGCCCAACAGGGACAGCCAGTGCAAATCCCAGAGGACTCGATTGTCAGCAAGCAGACCAATGTAGTACGTGAGGAAAACACCGTTACCCAACCGCACCAGTACGGCGCAAGTACGCCAGTTGAAGAACTATGGAACAAAACTCCGGCACAAATCACCAATATCAAACGCCATTATGAACGTCAGGTTCGCGCATTGGAGCAAGATGCCAATCCAGCACAGTGTGTAAGTCGGTCTATCGTGTTGTCCACCGAACCCGGACAAACCGCTCCGGTTATTCGACTGGATGGGCGTAACATTTCTACCGTTTTGATTACTGACATCACCGGCACACCGTGGCCGATTGACCAACTCGGGTCAATGGAATCAGAGGTGCAAACACGTTATACCGAAGGTGCGGGCGACTTTTCCATTTCACCACGTTACAACAACGCACAGGGAAACATCGTAGTCAATCTCGTAAAAAATCCTGTACCGTTAGTGTTCTCCTATGTAACCAACCAGCGTCAAGTGGACTGCTTATTGACTGTGCGTCTGGATAAAGCCAGCGGATTAGGCAGCAATCCAGAGTTGACTTCAATCAGTACTGGTGCAATGGACACATCATTGAACAGCACATTATTCGGTGTCGCCCCCAAAGATAGTAAAACTTTGCGTAGCTCAGACAGCAATGTACAAGCATGGCAAACACAAGACCGCAGAGTGATAATTCGTACCAAGTACAAATTAATGTCGCCGGGATTCACAGAAACACTATCATCACCTGACGGCATGAATGTTTACCGTACTACTTACTCGCCTAACTACCGTTATTTGTACAACGGCAGCACCGGTTCGTTTACATTAACTAGATAACGGAGTGAAAAATGGCTTACACAGATGAAAACGGAAAAGTGTCACGCTTTTCCCCAATGCAAAAAAAACTGTTCATGGGCATCGTTGCCTTTACCATTCTTACTGTATTTGCCTCTATCTATGCCGGTAGCGCATCGCAAAACACGCCGGGTAGCGGTAGGGTAGAAGCGCAATCTGGCGCTGGTGATACCGGCAACCCGCCTGATTCACAAGATGAAAAATACAATCAAGAGGTCAGAAAACGCAACGATACCGAAGAAATCGAAGCGTTTAACAAAGGCGGTTCGCATATCCCGACTCCGACAAACGGATTGGGGCAGTTGCCGCAGGAGAACCCAAATGACTTCTTAGGTAAAGATAATGCCGGTATGGGTGTGGCATCCCAACCTGTTACTACAGAAATCACACCTCCACAAATGCCAGCCAGTGAGCCACAACTGAAATATGCAGTAACGGAGACCATTCGTTATGTGCCGGTTGCCAAAGAAGAAGCATATAACTATCGCAAAGATGCGTCACTCGTGTCATACTTGAACAGCACTGAAAAACCGCGCGCTTTTTCTTTCAACGACAGCGGTATGCAAGCACGCAAAGCGCGTGAAGAAGCCGCAGCGCAGGCACAAGCACAACAAGTTGCTAATCAAGGTGGTACTAATGAAAGTGGTACAGAAACAGCAACAGCAACAAACGGTATGGTAACACTGCATAAAGTTGGTGAAACGACACCTTTGGAACTGATGGGTTCTTTGGACTCATCCCGCCCAAGCGTGGTTCGTGCGCGTGTTCTGTCTGGCGATTTGAAAGATGCTATTGTGACCGGCTCTTTCCAACAGCAAGGTAAAACGCTTAGTGTTACATTCAACCGAATTAACCTGAAAGGCGTTCCACAATCATTACCGATTAACGCCGTAGCGATTGACTATGACAGCGCCAGCACTGCTATGGCAACTTCAGTCAACACTTATCTGCCTGAACGCTTGCTGACTGGCTTTATTTCCACTGCTGCAAAAAGCATTGCAGATTTGTGGCGTAACAACAATGTGACATCGACATCAAGCTCGAACTTCAACAACCAAAGCAGTTCAAGTTGGACAACTACTCAAACCGTACCGAAAAGCAACCGTCAAATTTTCAAAGAAGCCGGTGCGGAAGCGTTGGGTACAGCAACAAGCGAAATCGAAAAACTTGTTCCGCAACAACCCCGCGTAAAAGTAGATGTTTCCAAATTGGCAATCGGCTTGTATTTCACAGAGGACTTCGCTGTGTCTGCACAAGTAAAACGCCAAATGGACGAAGCACAATAACACACATTTAAAAAGGAAAATCGAAAATGAGTAAAAACCCGTTTGAACCTGCATCAGGTCGTTCACTAAAACACCACAAAGGCGTTTCCTACATTTCAGAGGGCGGTCAGAATTTCACCCCACCCAGCGAAAAGGAAAACGAGAATGCTACGCCGGACAGCGCCGATACCAATCAAAATTATGACCCATATGCCGGTTATGGTGGCGGCAACAATGGTGGTGATGGTGATAATGGCGGCAACAATGAGTTTGATGGCGAACCGTCAAAAGGTGGTAACAAACTGTTGAAATACGGTTCTATAGCCGTTGGTGTGATTGCTGTTGCCATTGGCTCAACATTTATGCTTGGGGGCAGCAAACAAAAAGACGTACAAGAACAGCAACAGACAGTTGAAGCAGAAGCGGACGCACCTCCTTCGCTTGCCATTGCGAGTGAGCCGGAAACCATGCCTGCCATTGCCTCTGCGCCTGAAAGTTCCGCTTCTGCCGTAACGGCAAGCGAACCTGTTTCCGTAACTGCCAGTGCATCAATGGTTGAAATGCTGAATGCTTCACAGCCTGTTCAGGGCGCATCAGCCACAACCGGCATTCCTGATACTGCATCAACAAGTGCACCTGTTACGGCTGCGGCATTAAGTGTAACACCTGCAAATGCTTCAGCATCTGCGGCAAGCTCTGCACAAGCAGAGCAAACTGCGTCCGCCACAGCATTTAACGCCAGCGATTTGAATGACCCGCAAGTGAGCAAAACAAATAATGCTCAAACGGGTTCACAAGACACAAGCAAAACAACCGGCGAGCAACAAGCTAATGAAAATACCGATAAACCAACACCTGTAAACGCGACAGTATTGCAAAAACTTGAACAGGAATTAGCAGGTAAATCGTTGGAAGAACAAGTGAACTATTTGAAAGGCAAGCTAGTTGCTATGGAAGAGAACGTGTGCCGTGCGCCACTGACCAGCTATTCACAACTGCGCAAGCCTGCCAACATCAAACCGCGTCAGTCTGCCAAACACGTAACACGCACAAAGACTGGTAACGCTGCAAAACGAAGCATACCAAAGTCCACCATGAACGTAACCGGCTTGGTTGAAGGACAAGTATGGATTCGCTCGGGCGGTGATTTCTCCAAAGCCTATGTGGTTGGCGACCGTTTACCAAATGGTGCAAAGATTACCTCTATTAATGCAGGTAACAATGTAGTACGCACAACAAAAGGCTCGTTTGTAGCTCGTTAACTCAAACGAAACAACGAAGTTTTTCAGAACCGGCGAAAACCGGTTCTTTTTTCGTCTACTAGAACGTATTTTATGCAGTATGTCAACTTTAACCAACATGAAAATACTTCATAAAGCCAATTTATTACTGCTAACTTTGTTCACCAGCAGTTTTGCCTATGCCGATTTTGACTGGAAAGGCTTGTTTACCGGCAAAGGTTTCGGGCTATCTCTAGCAGATATGTTCGGCAACCTGATTGCCTTTAACATCTTCGGCTATTCATTTATCAAATGGATGGCAATCCTGACCGGCACATTCCTGATTATTCTTGCGGCGCACAAATACATTCGGAGTGGGGATGGGAAGGAGGAGGTAAGGGCGAGTTTTTATGCACTGGTCGCCGGTATCTGTTTGGTCTCCATGTCGTCATTTATTGAAATCGTTTCAACCACGTTAGCCATTGATAATAATTCAATGGGGACAACCCTGATTTCCAATTGCGCGATGGATTTCGCACAGGATAGAAACTGCGGCATGGACGACAGCGTAGAAGCTCAAATGCTGCGCGGCATTCACGGTGTAATCACGTTCTTGAAATTCTTGGGGGCATGCGGCGTGTTTCGTGGGTTCTACGGTATTTATGAGATGGGTAATAACAAACAAGGCGGTGGCTTTTGGAAAAGCATTATGTTTATATTCGGCGGCACAATGTGTATCAACATCATCGGGTTTGCCATTTTGTTCACCAACACTATCGCCAAAGGCAACACTGGTTTCACCAGCTATCTGATTAAGTTATTGTGATGCAAGCGTTTCTGCAAACATAATTTGGAAAGCCAGTGCTAATTAAAGCACTGGCTTTTTAACGACATGACAAACCACCTATTCGTTAAGTTCGTGATATGAAATACCCCTATCCGATAATGTATTTCTTATATGCCATGCTTAAATGAAAATCCCGTATGTATGATATTTCTAGTTTTATAAAACACATGTGCTATGAATATGAAAATTAAATCTGTAATCGCTTCTTTAACAATGACTGCATTTGCACTCGCCGCAGGCGAACACAACCTGACCAAGAGCAGTAAAGCATGGACTGTGGTAGCTGACAACTTGGGTATGTTCCTGTTGTCTGCCTTCTTTGCCGCAGGTATCTTTATTATCGGTATGGGTTGTGTAGACTTGTACAAAATGTCAAAACCGCAAGGCGGACACAAACCTGAATTTTCAGGCGTGCTCTACAAATGGGCTGGTGGCGGTATGGCAATGGCAATCGGCAAATTGGCAAGCATGGCCGTAGACAGTTTCTTGGGTGACGAGAACAACATCAGTCATGACACTGCAACCAAAGGCATATATAAGTAATGCCGTGAAACACAAAAGGACTGCTTGAAAGCAGTCCTTTTTAATTAACAAACTTCTAGCGCTTTGCCGCCCTACTTCTTTTGTGCAAAATATGTTCATCACAGTGGTTTCCAACATGAAGCAACACAACAAGCTCATTTTTTACCTAACACCTTTCCTTATTTCCTCAATCGCATGGGCGCAGAATGCAGGACAAAAACGCGACATGTCCGATATGTTGGACAACATTCTTAAATCGTTTGGCTTTTTCCCAACGATGTTATTGTCTATCGCATTTACCTATGGTTTGTACACATTCGGTATGGCTTGCTGGAAATTGACACGCATGCCTACTGACAAGCAAATTCGCGGTTCGGCTGTGTATACGCGCTTGATTGCAGGCGCATTGTTGTGCGGACTGATGTCCTTGTTGGCTATGCTTGGGGCAACTATGACAGGAGACACCAGTGATGCAGATTTTTACCGGAATAACATTCATAACGTGCAGGACGCGGTTGAAAAACGCGGTCTGAATGTGCGTGGAGGGGGTTACTAATGAATAAAAGTGGTTGGAGTGATACTGGGAAACACCCGCGTTTCCTTATTTTTGACTGGCGGTTAGCCATTTTCGGATTTCCAATTCTATTTAACTTGTTCTCGTGGTGGCCGTATGTGTTATTCATTGTGTGTGGTTTGTATTTCAACCTTTTGAACTACAAAGGAGTAACACTCCCCAATTATTTCAAACGTATCCACTACGCCATCATTGGCAAAATGGCTTACGGCAAACCGAAATGGGAACGCAACCGGCGTTGATTAACGATATGTGAAACAAAACGATATATTAAGATAAGGATTTTCGATTATGACGATGAAAAGAAAAACGATTGTGGCTGTTTTGCTGTCGGCAATGATGTCGGTGTCTTATGCTGCACCCGCAACAGGTTCAACTGCCAGCACGGCAGACGAATACGGTATAGACACCCAGTACAGACCGGAATACAAGAATGCCGGTTGTAACGAGTTAGCGTGGACACAGATTTCTAACGAATACCGTTCACAAATGAATACCTATAAAGCTGTTACCAGCAAGATGGATGAACAAACCATTAAAGATACAGTTAACCCTGATAAATTCAAATGGGAAGGTTTTGAAAACTGTTTCGGCAATGCCGGACAGCTAATTGAACAAGCGCGTCAAGCCTTTAATTCTATTAAAGGTCTTGGCTCTATGTTCTCAAAAGATGTTATGACGGCAGTTATTAAAGGAGCAATTGACCAACTACAAGATAGAGCCATTGAAAAATTGCAAAACATTGCTTGTAAAGCAACAAGTAATGTTATCAATAAGGCGCTTGACCGTAGTGGTGTTCCTTATTTAATCGGACAAGCGTCTGAAATTTCCAAAGACCCATTCAACATGGCAACTAAAGCACTTGGAAGTAAAATTGGCAATGTCGGTGACCTACAAGGCATGGTTGATGGCAAAATTGATTCCTTGCTGAAACGATAAGGGGAAAACAAACATGAAAATGAAGATGAAAAATATTGCTCTGTCGTTGGCGTTATTACTGGGATACTCAACAGCCTCCGCACAACTTGCCGATTGGCCGGTTAAAGACGCACAACTAAACGGCTATGCCGGTGAGATTGTGATGTATCTGAAAGGGAAAGCCAATCTTGATAGCAAAGTCGCCGCTATTCAAACTGATGTCCAGACTCGAAATGTAACTGCAGCAAATGCCAATGAGCGTATGTTGGCAATTCAAATGGAACACCGTAGAGTTGCCGCTTCTGCTGCACCAACATTGGAAAAATGTATTGCGGTATCGCAAATGATGGGTATTGGACGTGCCAATTCTTTTGCCGGGCAGCAGGAAATGACTTCGCGTCGTCAAACCGCCCGCGCGATTGGCAACTTGGATGAGAAAAACTTGAACAACATCAACACCACCAAAGCACAAAACGGCACTTGTTCGGAAACCGATGCCAAACTGAAAGTGGATGGTTGTACCAAAGTAGGGGAGTTTGGCGCGTTAGCAAAAAGTGCCAACCTTTCCCGCGTATCACCAACAGGCTCTTCTACCATCAGCGACAAACAGTATCAGGCTGCAATACAGAACATTCAAAACACTTCATATGGTCTAGCACCATCTATGATTGACTTGAAAAACTCCGATGAGGCTCGTGCCAAAGCAGATATGTGGTATCAGCGTGCCAGCATTTTCGCCGACATCAAGGCTTACATTGCTGCGGAACACGTCGGCATTCCCGTTTCGCAAGCACCCGATTCCGGTATTTATGCTATGTGGAACAACCCGCAAATGGTTCAAACATGGCAGGCTATAAACGGTAAAGTACCACGTCCTGAAGACCCTTCTCTGATTACCATTGTTGAGACAATGGTGAACAAGGATATGTTTGTGAATTACAAGGTCCAGAGCATGACCGGCGACCAATTGACCCGTGAGCTTATCAGACAGAGTGCCATTACCAACTATTTGTTAATGAAAAACCAAGTAGCACAAGAAAACATTCAATTGGCACTTGCCGCACTTGGTGACCAAACCATGTCTCCTGTTTCACATCAAAACCGCGAATTGGCACAAACAGGACGCTAATTACAGTTCACACAAACCGGAATCCAAAGATTCCGGTTTTTCTTTTTCAAACATCTCACAAACGATTTTCAGACTTGTCAATCCGACTAACGGCTTTCTTTATCTGATAGGGGTTTTCTCCTGTCCCAACTGACAGCAAGGCTTTCAAACCCTATAATTTTAGAATAAGTTGGACAATTTCAGCCAATGGTTTCAGTAAACAAACGCACCTATTTTATAGCATTTGTGATGCTGGTGTTTGCAACACTCTGCATCACAAATGCGCACGCATTCCTACCCAGTATTTTCGAGCCTAACGAGGGCGACATCAGCATCAGCATTATGAATCAGTTGTTTGGTGATTTGGTGAGTAAAGCCACATCATCAAGTTATTATGCACAACTGACTTCATCAACACATGATATGTGGCTGGTATCCGGCTTAGACCCATTCCAACGTATGTTTCTCGTCTATAACTATGGGTGTTTGACATTAGCCGGTATGTTTGCCATGTACGCCTTAGTCACAGGTGCGATTGGTAACACTAATGACGGCGTGTTCATGGGTAAAGACTCACCCACCTCGCTCTTCTTGATTCGTACTTCTATCTTTACCGCACTTGCCGCGCCGATTTTCTCCGGTTATAACACCAGCCAAGTTATTCTGACATGGTTCGTGATTAACGGTATCGGTATGACCGACATGACCTTAAAGATGCACTTTGGTATCAATGAAATGGGTCTTGGCTGGTTTAATTCAAAAGAAGTCAAAGGCAACATTAACGATTTGTATGCCATGAAAATGCCTGCACCACAAGTAGGTGAAATCATGTACAAGACGTTCGAGGGCTACACTTGTCTATACGGCTTGGCATCAGAAGAGTTGAGCAACAACATCAGCTACCGTTCTGCCCAACGTCAAAAAGAGTTGAACGCGACCAACCATCAGTTGAACCAACAGGCAGCGAAAATGGAAGACTTGTTACGCACCAACACGTCTGTTGTTGCTATGCCTAATAATGTTGGGATTGGTGCAGGCACAATGACCGGCTATCAATCAAGTGGTTCTGTTCAGGCAGTAAACCAAGAAAGTAAAGCACGTATTGCAGAAGCTCAGAACCAACAACAACAAGCATTTGAACAAAGTGTTCAGAATGAAATCCAAGCCAATCAAGAGGCTCGCAATCAAGAAATGAGCAAAGACTTGGATAGCGTTGCTGCAACTGTATATGGCGCACCTTTGGCTGATTTCAGCCAAATGAAAAACGATGTGTGGTACTTCGGTATTTCCGCTCCTGTCACCACCTCCGCATCGGCTATCAAGAACCCAAGTAATCAAAACTTGAATACTGCCTGTGGTTCAATCAACTTTGGTGAAAGTATTGTGGCAACCAGCACTACTCGTGCGGAAGACACATTGAGAAAATTTGGTGAGGGACAACAAGCACAAGCAATGGTTGGTGGGGATAAAGCCATTCGGGGTAATGTGCGCGATTACACGAAACTTGCCAACAACATAAGAAATAATCGTGGTGCTGTTGTTGCCGAAGAGAACGAGCCTAACGACCGTGAAGTTGTGTTGACTAAATATAAAGAATTGTATGGTAGCTACGACCAAGAAATTCGCCAATTGGCTAAGGCTTATGTGACAGAGGTTAACCAGAATGTACGCTTCCGTGAGGGGGACGGCAAGTCATTAACCGGTTCAATGACTGACGCGGAAAAAGAAAATGCAACTATTGGCGTTCGTCGTTATTATGCCGAACAATTAGACAAAATTTCACGCCGTTTTGAAGTTGAATTGTTGAAATCATTAGTTGCCACTTACTCCGAAGCCAGTGACAAGCACATGCAACAATACATTACCAAAGCAGGTAGCCGTGCCGGTTCGGTAAGCAATCTGTCTCAACTGCCACGTAATCGCGGTCAGTACATCAACTATATGAAATTGGCGGAAATGAATGTCAAAACTGACGGTTGGTTTACTTTTGGTATGTTTGACATGGCGATGACCCGTAATGTTGGTAAAATCCATCAAATGCTTGGAATTACTCCAAAAGTAGAATGGGCGAGTGCAACGCCTGCAAACTACAGTGGTATTTTCCAACCTGCAAAAAACCGTACTGATGTACCAACCACCAGCAATCCGGTAAAAGCGGCAGCAAACATGCTGGATTATTACAGCATGTTCCCGCAAATGGCTGAAATGTCTTCCTTGAATGCCATTCAGCAACGTGTAAATGGCAATACCGACATCGCCAATGCGACTGCCGCACTGGCAACCGGTTTGGATTTGCAAAACATGTTCGACAGCACGCGCCACCCAATGTTGGTGATGGTGGAGACCGGTCATAATCTGATTTCCTCTATGAAACAGTATTCGCACTGGTTGAGCTACCGTACTGCAGTTAAAGCAGAGAACACCAGACACTATAATGCCCAACATAGAAACGAAAAGGGCTTTGTAGACATCAATGACCCATCTACCCAAGCTACATCTATGATGAGCTACTTTGCCGGTACAATTATGATTTTGGGCTTTATGTTAGCTTACTACTTGCCAGCCCTCCCCTTCCTAATTTGGACTGGCGCAACTGTAGGTTGGTTGGTGTCTTACTGTGAAGGTGTATTCATGGTAGGTATGTGGAACATCATGCACGTATTCCCGCACGGTGATAAATATACCGGTAAGGGTGCGGCAGGTTATCCAATTATTCTCAGCCTGACCCTGCGTCCAATTATGATTGTGTTTGGATTCCTTGCTGCACGCACACTGGTACAAGTAGTTGGTATCTACTTCAACTACACATTTGCCACCGGCATGAACCTTGCACTAGATTACCGCTCTGCCAACTTTATCGATGAAACACAGATGTTTGGCATTCTAGCAATCTACACCATCTACACTTTGTTTATGATGGGTTTGATTACCAAATTGTATGGTTTAACCACTGTGTTTGCTGATAATGGCACAAAATGGTTTGGCGGTGTAAGTGCCAACTTGGGTGAGTATGCGGCGGTTGGTAGTGCCGAAACTGCAGGCAAACTGCAAAATATTGGTGGCAGCGCAGGTAATGCTTGGGGTGCACAAATCAAAGCTGATGCTGAAACACAAGCCCAAACAAACTTGGGCATTGGAACACAGCAGAAACTTAACAGCGCAGAACAAGCAATGGCAAGCTATCAAGCTCCATTGGGGGTAAGTGCAGGAGCGACTACCACGGCTACCGGTGTTCCGTTGACCAATGAAATCCAACGTCAGCGTTACACTAAACACCAAGCAGACGCTCGTGCATTGGCGCAACAAGCCGGTATCGAATACGATGAGGCAAATGCGTTAGGTGGACAGCTTGCCAGCAAGGGTTACATGGATAACCGTCAAGTCTCTGCTGTTGAGAACTGGGGTAAATATGGCGTATATGCCCGAGACCCGCAACGCGGTGCACAAAATATCCGTGAGGCGGCACAAATGGAAAACTCTGAACAGGCTTTGGCGCACATGCAAAAATATGTTCAGTCTGTTACATACAGCCCATCAACAGGTGTGGATACCACTGCCAGTGGACGGTATGGCTACAATGATGCGGTAATTCATGTTAGTCCGTCATCGGTACAATCGCCTACACCGATACAACCAGCATCACCGGTAACGCCGAATAAATAAGGCAAACTAAAACCCCAGCATTTGCTGGGGTTTCCTTTAATATCTTCTGATGAAAATTCGGTCTTTCGGTCGAACAGAATCGGGGCAATCTCCACCGACATCCCTACCGCCATTTTTGTACCATACATCAGTGCAGTATTCCAATTGCGTAATACGACCTTCACGATAGGCTTGAAGTCGCGCTGTCTCTTCACGAGTGTTCCACCAAACTCGACAAGCCCCATAACGTTCTTCCAAACGCCCTTCAAAGATAAAAGGACAGCCCGGAAAATCATTTTGTATTTTGTACAAGTAGGTGCGGATTTCCTCTGCCGTATAGCGAGAGCCACTGCGTTTTACAGTGGTTGAGCCAGTATTCAAAGCAGAGCAACCGGTCAAAACAACCAATGCGCAAACCATCAATAATTTTTTCATTTCAAGCACTCCTGTTCAATCAATTCATGTTGCTATATTAGCACATTGGTTGTCTTGTGCACGATTTTCAAAAACAAAAAGTCCTGCTTAATGCAGGACTTTCATTATTAATCCGGTGTTACTTGTGTCGCCAGTTTTGCTTGTGCCGCAGCCAACATAGCTCGCAAGTCTTCCACTGATTTGCTGGACAGTTCACGGTTTTCCGCATCTTGCAACAGTTGTTTGATGCGTTCCACTTCACTACGCGCTTGTTCACGCACGACAGCAGCGTCACGCTCGGCTTTCAACACATTGATGATATGCAGCACAATATCAAATTGGAGTTGCAATACGCTGTCTTCGTTATTGGTTTCCGTACCGTTCACGAAATCGATTTGCGGTTGTTCTTTCAACTTGCCATGCAAGTCTTGCGCTAATTCATTCAAGGTGAACTTGTTGTTTTTGGCAAGCAAAGGTAAGCGCCACAAATCATACACGGACAATGTACCGATGCGGGTTTCAAAGGTCAGATTTGCGCGGGATGCGCGTTCAAACAGTTTGTCTTGATTTGACATGATGTCATACTCCTAAAGTTGGTGTTCCAGTGTGTCTCGTTAAATTACTCAACGAGACATAACTGAAACTTGTTTAAAAAGAAATGCTTAAATCTCAACGCGGAAAACACGTTTAGTTTTGCCGGTTACACGCAAATACACATAGTTATTCACGGTTGAACTCAATCCGACACCGGACAACTGGTCATCAGATGGTTCTACTTTGGTTTTACCTGCTAACAATTCAAACACTTTGCGATGCTTCATCAATTCCTCTTTTAGGAACTCGTTGTAGTAACCGCGCTGTTTTTCATCAGTCTTCGCGCCATCCAAGATGAAGAAGTAATGCAGATTGCCTGTTTCTTCGTCCCAATGGTTTGGCGAGCGCATGACATATTGTACCGGAACAAACTGACAGGTTTTCAAGCCGTAAATATCGGAAACCAGTTCAGTTGCAGTAAATCCATCAACCTTATCAGATTTCAAAGACAAGGTATTGCCTTTTTTCACCACAACAATAGGGGCTGATTGACCTTTATATTTCAAACCGCTGTGTTTGAAATTGTACACCATGCCATTCAGGTATACCTGCACAATAAAGTCTTTCTGTCCACCGCGTTCATTGAAGTTGTGCACGAAAAACTTGTATTCGCCGTCTGACACATCAGACAAATGTTTGGCATAAATATTTTCAACAGGATTTTCACTGTCATGTTTATCAATGCCGTTCATATCCAAGTCAAGGTGCAACCCGCATTCACGACGGTTGCCGAAATAGATTTCATCACGCGGTGTCTTACAATGCAAATCCAAATCTGTGGCAGAATGCCAAGACAGACTAACACGGAAATCCGCATCAACCGTACCACCGGCACTTTTCACGCGCTCAGTAATCGCATCAGCGACTTCACCATTGTAAGACCATGAGAACGGATTGCCCCATTTGAACAACAACGGCGCACTGGCATGCTGTGCAGTCAACAAGGTCATCATATTACTTTTCAGACGACCCTCCAATAACAATTCGACTGATTTGGCACTCGGCAAAACATTGTCGATAAAGTCTTTCATGCTAACCGTTTTGATGTTTTTCAGGTCTTCCACTTTTTGCGGTGTACGTACTTCTTCTTTTAAGCTGTCGAAGCTGTCGGCAAACACATCTTTTGCCTTTTGGCTCATGTGCAATACTTGGTGTGGCGGAATATCCTTGATTGTCGCGGTACGGCGAGCCAAAGCGTCTTCCAAGCCCAATTCATACACGGTTTTCTTGGCTTCTTCAACCATGCGCGGTGTAACCACTGCGCTGGTGCGTTTGTAGTTCTGCGGAGCGACTTTAGACTCGAACGAAGCAACTGCCTTGTTCAACTCAACTCCATCAGCCACATCACAAACCAGTGTACCAATCACAGAATTGCGGAAATGGTACAACGAGCCAAAATCTGGTTTGGTGTAGACAGACAAATAAGCGTAACGCGCCAACTGTTCTTCATTCAAACCATCAACATCACGTTTGGCTTTCAAAAATGATTTAAGCAGAGGAACATGCTCACTACCGCGATAAATGTTGTTGCTTTCAGCCAATTCCAACACAGTTTCCAAAGAGCCGGTATCCAACTCACGCAATGTGCGGATAAACGTCTGGGCGGAACTCATCCATTGACCTTTGACTTCAGTAGCATTGCTGCGGATAAAGTCATTCGGTACTTTGCTGTAAAAGTGATTCCAAATAATCGGTTTGCCACCATTAGGATTAGGGTAGTTATCCTCATTCGGCAATGAACCGGCAACTTTTTCTGTTGTCAGGAAAAACTCACTGACACGACTGTTCTCCAGCACGAGCTTGCGCATTAAATTGGCAACATCTTGATAGTAGCCGTCTGCTTCAACATCCCAAACAGTATGCAGATTTAAGTTTTCGTCAATGGCAACCACAGAACCCAAGCGGGCAATGAAATTCTTATCATAGTTACCATTGTAATACTCACGTTCACGGAAAATACCGTTTACCTCTTTTGGGTAAGATGCCAAATATTGACCAATCATGTCATCCTTTGACAAGGCAACACGAACCAGTACAGCTTTTTTCTGGATTGCCATGTCAAACAATTTGCTTACTTGTGCCTCTACCGCATTGGCAAATGGCGTGAAATCCAAACGTTCCATAAGTTTTACTCCTGTTAATTTTTTCAACAGGAGTAATTCTATCAAATTCAATGCAGGAGAAATGTTATTTTTTGTTAATTTGATGTTCCATTTGCTTGGTCGCCCGCAGAACTGCCAATCTGGACTCCATAAAAGCTCGGTCTGACGTTCTTTTTACAGTGGCGACCTGTTCCTGTTTGGGTTTTACTTTAATTGCACCGCTTCGTCCGTATTGCTTCTTACCATAATGTAGAATAGCAGTCTTGTCCACACCATGCCCCATTAAGGCAGAAACTTCCTCACGTTTCATCCCGCTTCGTTTGGCATCAGCAGAGAACTGATGTCTGGCAGAATACAACGTAATGTGACGTTTTCGTTTGCCAAACAATGACCTGTTCAAACTGCGCAAACGGTTTTGACAACAGACCAACATGTTTTCATATTCGCCGCTCTGGCTTGCCAACTGAATGTTCTCCAAGTTTTCCTTGATAATCGCAATATCCTTGTCATTCATGCCGGATAATACGATGTCCCTGTATTCACCGTTTGAGCGACCGTTGGTGTTCTTTGCATTCTTGACATGCAAAATCAAGCCATTTGGCGTATCCAGTAATTCGGATTGTGTCCACTCAACCGGACGTAAGCCGCACAAAAGTCCTGCTTGCAACCATCGTTTGATGATTTTGTCCCACTGTCCATTGGCTTTGTCCAAGTGTGCCATGAGTTTTTGCCAATCTTTTGCATTGATACTCTTGGCTTTCACGGCAAACTGAGGTGTGCGGTCTTTACTCTTGTAGCTCAATTCAGAACCGTAGTTTATCAAGAATAAAGCAAGTTCTTCATTTTGAATAGCGAATACAATGGCAGACTTGTACAAAGTGTAAGTTTGCTTGCTTACCTCCGGTGCGTAGGAAACCAACCAATACACCAATTGTTCGTCGCTGACTGTATTGCCACTTTGCAATACATATTCCAATCCCTGTCTGATGTACCAACGTGATGCCTGCTGGCGTAAACGCTGTACCATCTTCATATAGTCAGACTGGGTTTTCTCAGTCTTGGTCTTTCTAGCTAAAACAAACTCGTCAAGCATTCAATAAATCCTAAAACAATTATTGCATCATAGTTTAAAAAACGCTTGTCAACATTAACTTTCAGCATTTCAGGATGAAAATTTGAATTGCCAAAATCCATGAAAAACAAGTGCTCCAACACTTTCATTGCGCCGAGGACAATAGTTCCAAACTTCCTAGTAAAACTAGAAACTTTGGTTTAAGGATTAACGTGAGGTTGTTTGCCACACGTTAATTTTCTTCGGCGTACTACACACCACTATCGGGTCAAACTTAAAATTCCCGATTGCTTTTCTGAGGATATTACACGCGCCATTCACATCGGCATTGATGGTTTTACCATCCGCGCTTCTGAACAACCCTCGTTTTATCCGTTTGCCCAGATAGGAATCCTGTTTCTTTAAGGATTCGTTATCCAGAAAACTGCATTTCGAGGTATACGATTCCTCGGTCAGTATCACCTCTATGCCATGCAACTGTGCCTTATACTGAATCATAGACACCAGTTGGACAAACGGAATACTGACAAAATGTTGATTATTCACTTTGCCGATATTAATCTCTTGTTTCCAATTTTGGTTATACCCAATTACGATTTTACTGATGTTGTTGGAAACTGCATGATTGACCAAATATCGACTTGCTTTATGCAAATAATCATGGATTTGGTTTTTCCTAAAGCATGTCAATTGCTCTATTCTGCGATTTAAATTCGTAAGTTGCGGCACTGCTTTACTGGATAATCGGTCTTTTTCTGACTGCAATCCCGATTTGACTTTATGGTAATACTGATTAACCGATTTGACCGGTTTGCCGCTGATGATAAACGGTTTGCATTCGGTATTGCCGGCAACCGTTAATAGATTGTTCAGTCCCAAATCCACACTCAGGTAACGTTGGTTGTCTGGTTTCTGTTGTTGTTCAACGACCTTATAGGCAATTCTGATGTCGTAACCGTTAGCGATACGCACCACTTTGACTTCCTGTACTTGCTCATAAGGAATCACGTTTTGCAGTTTGCCTAATTGGAAAGACAATGGTATGTCAAAGTAACTCGATATGGTTAAGATGCCTTTGTGCCAGTCGCGCTTGGAAATGGCTTGTTTGGTCAGGATAATGTTTGCCCGACCTTTGGTCTTGTGCAAGTATTTTGGCAGTTTCGGATTGGATTTGAACTTACTTTTGTCTTGTCGGTAGGATTTAACACTTGCCCAGAAAGACTGGAAATTCTGTGTGACTTGTTTGACGATTTGTTGTGCGATTTTAGCCGGTATGGCTTTGTAATCGGATTGTTTTTCTTGTGTAAATTGATTGATTAGTGTGAAAGCATTAAACGTCTGACGCTGGGTGAAAAATGCTTGCCGTTGATGATAGGTGGCAACATTGAACAGGTTCTTGCAAAGAAAAGCGTACTCATCCAGCAAATTGTAAAGCGGATGTGTCGGTTTGACATGAATACTGGCGGTTAAGTACATGATTGCAATTCTTTGATTAACTGATGGTTGTTAGACTCTTGATTTTTATTGAAAATCATATCAGGATTTCCACATTGTACCACGTTTTTAATGAATGTGAACAATACGGAGTGGGCGAGGGCGTAGTAATCTATCATGGAGTTCCATCGGCAGATTCTATGAAAAATAAGCTGATGTTGGTGATGGCGTTGCTTTTCGGTTTTGCTTATGCCGACAACGGTTATTCCAACATACAAGACATTCTCAGAAATATGCGCTTAGACGCATATCCAAATGACGTTAGTATCAATATTCTGAAAACCATGTTCGCCGGTATTCCTTTCTTTGGCGGAGGGGAAGACGCATTCGGCATGTTATTCATGGTATTCAACTCATTGTGTATGGTGTTTGGTGGTGTCATTGGTATGTACACCTTGATGCTGTCGTTCTCCGGTCAAACACAAAGCGGTCAGGCATTAGGCAAACAAAACGTTGCCATGATGCCTCTTCGTGCTGCATTCGGTACAGTCAGCATTTTTCCTGTTATCAACGGGTACTCTTTAATCAATGTGGTCTTCATGTGGTTGGTGGTGCAAGGTATTGGCGGCGGCAATGTACTGACCAATGTGTTTGCTTCAAGTGAAGTGTTGAAAAACGCTCTTGTTGTGAACCCAGTACAACCGGCGACTAAAGATTTGGCTCGCAACGTCTTGCTTGCTTCTATGTGTATGTCTGCCGTACAGCAATCCAAAGCTGAGAACGGTATGACTGTCAATATGGGCTGGACTATCGGTTATGGAGATAGCAAACAATTCGTTTCCACCGGCGACAACGCTATTGTCGGTTCGCAAACCAGTTTGGATGTTTATGCCCAAAAACACGCCGGTGACAAGATTATTATGCGTGCCGGTAGTTTTGAAGGCGGTGACGGCATCAGTGACGATTATTGTGGAACAATTACTATTGATTCTGTAGATTCCGATAAGAACTTTGCAACCGGCATCAATGGCACTCGTGTAGCAAACCAAGCACAGGCGACCGTGATTGGCGGGCTTTTAGTACACGAAAAAGAAGGGCAACAAAAATCAATGTTCACCAAGATTGCCGGATATGGAACGATGCTCACCTCTCTTGCCGGTAATGCGTGGTCTTCATACGAAGAACACCGCCGTTTCGCTCAATGGTTGGAACGCTTGGCAAACGAACATATCTCTGCGACACAAAAGATGCTCATTGATGCACGCACAATTTCCGATGCCATTGTGCGTAACGAAGTTATCAAGTTGTCCACTGATTACAACAAAATGGAGCAGGACTTCGTTAACACCAATGGTGGTCAGGCGAGTCTGAAAGATGTTCCACAACCCATCATGGACAAGCAAAGTATTGCTTTGGCGATTGACAACTTGGCGACCAACTATCAAAAACAATTCCGCGCACAGGCAATGGAAACCTATGACGGCAACACTAATTACCAGACTCTTGTGAAAAACATGCACGAGTATGGCTGGATGATGTTGGGTACATTTACTGTACAACTAAGCGGTATGACCGATGCGGTAAACCAAATTGCTTTGAATACGCCAAGCTCTACCGCCAGTGGTGTTATTACACAGAAAAATCAAACCCTTGACAAGGTTCATGCGCGTTATATGTCCAAATTGAACGAATATTTGGATATGACCCGCGAATACAAAAACGATGCCTTTCAAGTGGCAAAAATCGATGTGAACACCAAAGCATCAGAAAGTGATTTGACCGCCCAGAAAAGCAAAGGTTTCAGCATGGAAGGCATGCTAAACACATTCTCGCAATGGGCTGTCAACTTTGCCATTTCCGACCAAGAACACCCACTGATGCAAATGAAACGCTTGGGCAGCATTATGATTACCACCTCTGTTTCGGTAATGACCTACATGTTCACCGCCGGTGGCGATATGGCTGCAAGCGGTAGCGGAATGATTATCTCGGTATTGGGTGGTGCTTTGATGCTGGCGCTGTTCACCGGCGGTATCACCCTGAGCTACATTTTACCGATGACTCCGACCTTTATCTGGTTCGGTATGTGTTTCGGTTGGTTGGTAATGGTCATGGAGGGTATGGTAGCAGTGTCCATTTGGATGATTGGTCACTTGACTCCGCACCAATCGGAAGACTTTGTAGGGCAACAACGTCAGGGTTACATGCTTACCTTTGGCATCGTGTTACGTCCGAGCCTGATGGTATTGGGTTACATCTTCTCTATGATGTCGCTGACTGTGGTTGGCTGGTTTATTAATGTGCTGTTCACATTTATTTACAGCATGACTAACTTTATCGATACCGGACCTATCTCGGCAATCGTGAATATGCTGGTTGTACCTCTGTTGTACACCGGTTTCATCAAGTCCCTGATGACAGAGATGTTCAAAATCATGCACAAAATCCCTGACGAAATCCCGATTTGGTTTGGCGGACACGGCTTGGCTGTCGGTGGCTATGCAGAAGGGCTTGGACACGGCTCTACCCAAGTGCTTGGTGCAGTTGTCAACGCCGCAGCATCGCCTGTCGGACGTATGCAGGGCGACTTGGCTTCACACTTTGCGCGTAAAGCACAGGAAGCCGGTAACTTGGCTGACTTGCAACACCGCAATGCGACTACACGCGAAGCAATGTTGGGGGCGTTTAAAGGAGATGATTGGGACAATAATCATAATCCTGCCGCAGGTCTTGGCTCTGACCGAATAAATGATTGGATGAATGCCAACGGTATCGGGGAAAATGGAGCAAATCAAAAAGACAAAATTTTCAACGGTAGTGCCAAAGATTTTGAATCTGCCGTAGGACATATTTTGCCGGGATACAGTGGTAAAGAACTGAATGATGCCTACGATGAAACCATGCAAGAAGCAAAAGCATATTATGACCGCCCCGAAAATGCCGATATGCGTGGTAAAGCAAGCAATAAAGACTTGATTTATGGTGTGAAAGGCGGATTTGCAGGTATTAATGAACGTCTCACTCGCAACACATTAGGTAATGATGCTGCCGGTCAATCACGCTATGATAAACTCGCAGACGTTTACAATGGATTTGCTCAAAGCACTGGTCAAGAAAACTACGGTCTGAAAGCGTCTGACGCAATGATGCGTAAAGCTGCAGGTGTTGCTCATCGTACCGGTTTACCATTACAAGACGTTGCTGGGAAAATGGCTGACCATTATTATGACCAACTTGGAGTTGCGGCTACTCGCAATAACTCTACACTGGGAAATATTAGCTCTCCAAACTTAGCCGATGGAGCGGAAAAGAAAGCTGTAGACCGTGCAAGCAACTTCATCACCCAAGCGTTTAATACGGATTCTCAAAACTCGGATTACGATTTGATGAATTATGATGATAGAAGTGTGAACGGTGCGGCAGTCGGTGACATGTTTGACTATGATGGTAATGTGAAAAAAGTGCCAAGCAAGATGAATTATAACAGCAACTATGGTTACAACATGGCAAGCACTTATTTCCAACCGGTTGACAAAGCTGATTGAGAAAAAAAAGAGGAGACGTGGTTCACGTCTCCGGAAAGGTCTAAGATTAAATGGCTAGTCGTTTGGAAGGATGATGGAAAACCAAACGACTTAGACATTATATTCTGCACATCGACAGTTGTCAAACTATTTTTGACAACATGTAATCACAAAGCCAAAAAGTCTTTCAACCCTGTAATCCCATTGTCTTTTGTATCACGAACTAATTTAATGGCAATCATGTCTTCGCCTTTGAGTTGAAATGCTTCGATATTGGATACAAAATTGGGATTGTCATCCGGTATTACCGAATATTCGATTTCCTTACCGTTCTGAACGATTTTATGTTTGTCATGTAATCCGTCAATCAAGTATTTGAATGAAGTGTAAATGTTATCCGCATCAATCAGTTTGTCTGATTGTCTGAAAACTTGGATTTTCACCCTGCTGTTGGAAAAGTCTGGCAAAACAAAGCTGTCATCGTAAAGCAAAGCATGTATCACACCGTATATTTTTTGATGCCAAAGCTCCTTGTATTCCATTAACTGGAACGGACGCGGTTTCTTTTGCAGGAATGTGAAAATCTGATTGAGGCTTAATACACGACAACCGTGAAAAATCAGGCAAAGCCTGTCTTGTCCGGTAAAGCAATCCACTTGCGATGCGCGTATAGATTGACACACTGCGTTGAAATCAACTGTCGCACGCGATGTCTTGCGTCCTTTTGCTTTTGCTTTCATTTTTGTTTTGGGTGTAACGTCAACCTGTTCAGGCTTATCATAATTGACATCAAACGTATTATGACTGGCATTGATTGCTTGCGACACCTTATGTTTGTCATTCATTTTTCAACTTCCAAGTTGTTCAAAAGTATTGATTGTATCATGTTAAAGTACGGTTTAGCTTATCCACTATCCGAATCCAACCAATTTATTCATGGAAAAACTTAAAACCAAATGTAAAGAGCTATTCTCTCAAATCTATCAAAAACTGGAAGCCGAGCCGGAAAAAATGCAACGCTTTGCTTTGCTTACTGTTGCAGCACTTTGCGGACTATACCTATTGTTTTTGTTGCTGCCCGAGGATGTGATTAACGGTGTAAACCGCAGGAAGGCCATTGTCCGCCAAAGCGTGAACATTCAAGTACATGAGATTGCTCTAAACATTTCCAAAATACCGGACCACTACAAACAAAGTGAGGCGGACAAATACATCGCGGATATGTTGCGCTATATCACCAAACACAAAGACCGCAAAGAGGTCAGAACTGCTGCGATGGAATACTTGACAGATAACTGTGCTACCTATGTCAATGACAACCAGTACAATCAGACCATGTTTTTGAAGGTAAGAGCTTTGATGGTTTCTGATGAAATGGTGAAAAGTTATGATGATACAAACGCCAGACGTTTGGAAATGGTTTTGAAGTGCCAAGCATTAGTCAAAGACGAGTTAAACAAAGATGAGGTAGGGGATGAGTATATCTACCAATTGGAGCGTGACAGGCTTGCCATCATCAATGATTTGAAAGCCATTCAGGAAGAGCGTCGTTTGAACAAGGAAATCTATGGCAATAAGTATGACGAGACCACTGACACCTTGCGTTATATTGACGGTGACAAGGATGACATTGATAGAATGCGCGAGTTGCACAACACTGAACAAGCGCTGAAAACAAAGTTAGAACAAGTGGAAGATAAAATCAGAAAGCAACGCATGTTCTTAGAGCAAATCGGAAGATATTCTCAAAAACAACCGATTAGCGGTGTAATCATCCCAGCACAAACCAAACCGCTTGAGGTTTCTGCAAGTTCGACATCTGCGACGAACAAACCGGCAACACCGAGTACATCAACTCCGCCACAAACAGCATCCTCAACAACATCCTCTATTCCACCTCAGCCCATCAAATAAGTGACACATTAAGCAAAAGAAAATCCCGCCTCATTAGCGGGATTTTTCATGTCCGAATCACTCTTCACCAAACAAGTTTAAGTAATCAACTCGAAACATTGCCAATCGTCTGCGGTATTCGCGCAATTGAAAATCAGTGAATTTTTTGTCAATGAAACCCTTTGGTAAATTTTCATCCAACAAGTTATTCATCAGATACACCTTCAATTCCTTGATTTCAAATCGGTCTTGCCGAGAATCGGATAGCATTTTGTTGTAAACGATTTTGTAGTCCAGCATTTGTTTGATGCTGGCGACAAGGATTTGTGAGAAGAAACGGATGTCAACAAAGGCTTTAATCAGTTCTTCTTTGAACTCATCGTCATTCCAGTTTTTCTCATATTGGGCACGCAATGCCGGTGTCAGGTTTTGCATGTAACGACGAACGCCATTCAAGATTTCCAGACGTTGCGGTTCGGTCAGCTTAAACATCAGCATCCCCTTCCTGTTCGGCATAAAACTCTGGGAAATCACTGAAATAGGCATACATGTCCAAATATCTTCGAGAAAAGTCGGTCACAATCTCATTGGAAAACTTGTAGCCCAATTCAGATTCCAATTCTGCCAAATTAAAGGTTTCCAATAAGTTGAGCTTGAACCAGCGAACCTCAGTCAAATCATCTGCCGTGTGTTGGCGCACAATTTTAAAGACTTCCTCATACATTTGCGGCTCACTAACCAAAACAGATGTCAGTAATGCGCTCAAATGCAGCACAGCAAAACGCATTTGAGCTTTGAACTCGGCATCTCCGGCAAGGCGACGGATGATTTCATCTAAATTGGGATACTGGGCATTTGCCAAATACATGATGTACTCGTCAATGCGTTTATCGGCATCCATTATCTGAGATTCGTCTTGAAATGCAGTATATGCCTGTGCAACCACTTCGTAATCTAAATCGGGCGCATCTTCCATGCGTATTTTTCGTCTTCCCATGTCTGCGATTTTTCATTTTGCTATAAACTACATTTTCGCAGCAACAAAGAAATACGCCAAAGAATTATCTATTTTTTCCGCGATAAGCAATAGAAAGCTCCGCATTAAGCGGAGCTTTGTTTAACAATCGATAGAACTTGAAGGGCTATCGCAACTATATGAGTCAGAGGACGGTGAGGATGAAGAGTCCGACCATGACGACGAAGATGCACTTGAACCTGACGAACTATCCTCACTCAAACAGGAATCTGAATGTCTTGCTCCAAACACATCCGAAACAGCATCACAGGTATGTTTAGTATGATTAGAATGACTCATTCTGCCGTATTCCGTTTCTGTTTGACTATGCTCTGTTTCCGCCATTGCGTAGTCAGGCATTCCGGATAATGCAGAATAAGCCCAAAACGAATCATCTGTTCGATTATTTTGTGAATGACTAATACGACGTGTTTCCATTTTTTCATCATCAGAAAACAATGAATTTGCTTTTCGAGGTTTCCTTTGTTGGCTTACAATCACGTTTGAAACATGTTTTATTTGCTCACTAGCCGATTGATAAGAATCCTGTGAAAGCAACCCTAAATCAACACGATGTGCTTGGGCATTTTGTTCATGGAACTGTTCAATTCCGGTTTCGATTTCATGATGTATTGCTTCATTTTTAGCAAAAATTGTGGCAACAATGTTGTTCAATTGCGGCAAACCAATGTTGTCCTTGAAAAAGTCAACATAAGCACTCACCATTTTTTGATGTAATTCAGACAGGACAGATAGTTTTTCACCAATTTGACGAGGCAGGTTAGTCTTTTGCGCGACTGTTTTCCAACCATTCAATCGATTACTTAAATGAACGGCTTGTGAAAACGCTGGCGACACCGGCAATTCTTTCACTTTGCTGTGGAAGGCGGACGGTTTTAATTTGTTGAGCTTGATAAACTTTTCCACTGGCATTTGGAAAATGATTTCCAAATGTTTATCCAAATCACCGCTTACTTTTTTATCGCTAAAATGGCGTACCAACCAATAAGTCCATGCACCAATGATAATCAGGTGAAAAGGTATGAATGGGCGAAAACGTACAAAGTCAAACAAAAGAACCAACAGAAACACTGTATTAATGGCATAAAACTTGATTTTCATATCAAAA
>QWCL01000066.1_pt1 | contig 65473 bp, 91 predicted proteins | sample 1972551 | NCBI WGS metagenome assembly QWCL01 (sample SAMN09866709, study PRJNA288562) | Human oral metagenome isolate term2_saliva, whole genome shotgun sequencing... | isolation source: mouth | host: Homo sapiens | place: USA: California
GTAAATTCATGTAAGTGCATTATAAACCATTCAACAAGATAATTTAATTGTCTTTCATTTTTTATTTCATAACTAAAAATTCCTCCCGTACCAAAAGTAATTTCTAAAACAATCGATGGTTTATTGTTATTATTTACAAATTTTGGTCTTATTTTAATTACTTTATCATCTTTTAAACTAAACAACATACTAATTAAACCTTTCCTTTTTATTTATATTTTACCTTATTTTAAAAAACCTATATAAAATAGGTTTTTGTTTTTTATTTTAAACCATGTAAAGTAAATTTGAAATCTTTATAATTTTTCCAGTTTTTAGCAAAATAATCTTCATTATCTTTAAAACATTCTTCAATTGCTTCATCAGTAATATCTTCATCTTTAGTTTCAAAAGCATATTCATAACCATGCCAATTGTCTACTCCTGCACATTCAAGGGCATAATATTTTTCTGCTGGTGACATATCGAACCAATCATCACCATCTTCTTCTGCCATTTCAATTGCATAGCTATAACCAGACCAATTATCTACGCCTTCAGCTTCAAGGGCATAATATTTTTCTTCATCAGACAATTCAGGTTTTTCAATATATTCTCCAACATTTCTATCAAAATAAGAATCTTTAGTAATTCCAAATTGTTTTAAAGCTTCAACAAATGGAACAACTTCTTTTTCAGGATAAGATTTAAAATTACAAATATAAGTATTTTTTTGATTTTCAATAGATTCTAGGTAATGTTTAATTGGAGAATAACCTTCAAATTCAAGTTTAGCATTTTTATAATCTTTAGTTTGGAATGTTGAAATTTGTTTGTTATCAAGATTAATAATAACAGTTACAACTTCATCTCGGATTTCAAATAATGCTTTTTCAATTAGAGGTTCTAGACTTTCTTTAATATCTTTAATTGAAAAATGAGCAGGACCTTTAAGTGCTAAAACATCAATTCTCATTCTTACTCCAAGAGTTTTAATTTTATCTGAATTTCCACCAACATAATTTCTCAATTCATAAAAATCTTTAAAACCAAATTTTTTAGCTACTGTTTCAGAGTAATCTTCAATTTCTTTAACTTCTAGTTTTTTCTTAGATTTTTCTTCTGATTTTTGAGTTTTATATCTATCATTAAAAATTTTACCAGTGATTTCATCTTGATATGCTTTCACTTCTTTGACCATTTAAATTTACCTCATTTTGTTTTTATATTTTAATTATACACTATATTTTTAAGATTGTCAACATTTAAATAAAAAAGAATAGAAATGCCTATTCTTTAAATTGATTTATTTAATTTAACTTTTCTTCTAAACTTAACCTTATTCGTTTCATTTCTTCACAATCAATATTAGGATTTACATAAGTTGAAACATCAATATTTTTCTCTAAACCCTGACGAATTTCCGACATTTGAAAACCATCAAATTCAGGTTTAGCATAAATACTTACATCTAACCCCTTGTTTAGTCCTAGTTTAATATGGTTCATTTGGTGAAAATTAAATTCTGGATTTGCGTATAATGATACATTAACTTTTTCCTCTAAACCTAATCTTATTTGTTCCATCTGACCTTGAGTGAAGACTGGATTTACATAGATTGAAACATTTAGACCATAGCTTAAACCTAACCTAAGTTGTTCCATTTGTTCCCAAGTAAATTTATCATTTGCATAAATTGAGACATCAAGGCCTTGTTCTAAACCATAACGAATTTGTTTCATTTGGTCAGCATTAAATTCAGGTTTAGCATAGATTGAAACATCTAATATTTCTTCTTCTAGACCTTTACGAATTTGGTACATTTGTAAATGGTTAAATTCTGGTTTTGCATAAATTGAAATATCTAACCACTCTTCTAAACCTACTCTAATTTGTTGCATTTGTTCCCAAGTGAAATTATATTCCGGGTTAATATAAATGAATGTATCTAAATTATTTTCTAATCCTAATCTTATTTGTTCCATTTGAAAATGATGATATTCAGGTTTAGCATAAATTGATACATCCACTCCTGAAACTAAACCTGAAAATATTTGTTGCATTTGAGCCCATGTAAATTCAGCTTTTGCATACCATGATATATCTAAACCTTTTTGTAATCCAATTCTTATTTCACCCATTTGGTAAAAATCAAATTCAGGTTTAGCATAAATACTCACATCAACATTATTTTCAAGACCTAATCTAATTTGGTGCATTTGTCTGAAATCAAATTCAGGTTTATTATATAATTCAACATTTAAATCTTTAATTAAACCTAAATAAATTTCATTTTCTTGTTCTTTTGTTAAATTTTCATCTATTAATGTTGTAAATTTTTTAGCTTTATTAAAATCATCAAATTCAAAATCTCCAACATTATATTTTGTTGTTGTAGTTATTTCTTTCATTACTTTCTACCTCTAGGCTAATTTTGTTTTATATCAACTATTTTTAAAATAAATTTATTCAAGATTACTATTTTCTTTTTGTAATCTTAATATTATTTCTTTCATTTCTTTATAATCTATTGAAGGATTAGCATAAATTGAAACATCGTAACCGTTTTCTAATCCAACTCTTATTTGTTGCATTTGCATTTCATTAAATTCAGGTTTTGCATACCATGAGACATCTAAACCTAATTCTAACCCATACAAAATTTGTCCCATTTGTTTCCAATCAAATTCAGGTTTAGCATATAATGAAACATCGTAATCATAATATAATCCACTAACGATTACAGACAACTGATTATAAGTAAAAACAGGATTTATATATGGATAAATATTTAATTTATCCCTCAAAGCATTTCTAATAATAGCCATTTGGCTATCTGTAAATTCAGGTTTCGCAAAAACAGATGTATCTAATTTTTCTTCTAATCCTCTACGAATTTCGTACATTTGAGGATAATTAAATTCTGGTTTAGCATACCATGACACATCTAAACCTTTTTCAAGACCCAACCTAATTTCTTCCATTTGTAAGTAATCAAATTCAGGTTTTGCATAAATAGAAATATCCAAATTTAAATCAAGACCATTTTTCATTACTTTTTTTTGTTCTTTATCAAATTTATATTGATTAATTAAATTGCAATATTGATTAGCTTTTTCTTCATTATCAAAAAGATAATCTTCAACTTTGTAATAAGTAATTTCTTCTACTTTATTCATTTTCATTTTCCTTTAATTTTAACCTTATTTCTTTCATTTCTTGATTTGAAATATTAGGATTTAAATAAGAAGAAATATCTATTCCATCTTTTAATCCGTATCTAATTTCTTGCATTTGCCAAGCATTAAAATCAAAATTTGCATAAATACTTATATCTAATTTATCTAATAAACCAAGAAATATTTGTTTCATCTGCCATTCATCAAATTCAGGTTTAGCATACCAATTTATATCTAAACCCTTTTCTAAACCCATAAAAATAATATCCATTTGTCTACCATTAAATTCAGGGTTTGCATATAAGGAAACATTTAATTTATTTTTTAATCCTGAATATATAATATTTTTTTGCATTTTATTATAATTATTTTTTTCAATAAAGGATTTAAATTTTTCAGCGTTTTCAATATCCTCAAAAATAAATCCATCAACACGATAAACTTTTTCTATTTCTACCATATTAAACCTCAATCTTTATATTATAATTATATAATTTTTTATTGATTTTGTAAAGAATTTTATTGTACTCAGATTGCACGTAAACGTTAGATTTCATATTTATGATGAATTATACAGAAAATAAAAAAGGTACTAATCTAATGTTAAATAGATAGTACCTTTAATGTTTTAAAAATTAATCTATAAATTAAATAAGTGCTTCATTTAATATTTCTTTATTAGGGATTTTATCAATCCATTCTTTTGGAATTTCTTCATAACTATAAATAATTCCTGCTAATGCACCTGTAATAGCAGCAATAGAATCAGTGTCTTCACCTAAATTAACGGCAGTTAAAACAGCATCCTTATAATTATCTGTATTTAATAATGACCAAATAGCTGCAATTAAAGAATCAACAACATAAGAAGAAGATTTAATTTCATTTCTTTTCAGATTTTCTACAATATTTAATTGTTCAAATGGATTAGGGTAAGAATTTGATTTTAAAATATCTAATAATTTTTTACCTTTTAATAATTCTTTACCAATTTCAACATAAATAGTACAAGCTTGTTTACTTGTTTTATGAGCATGAGTTATTGCGCTGACTTCTTCAATTTCTTCTTTAGTACAATCAACAAAGATTAAAGGAGATATTCGCATTAAACTTCCATTACCATTTGAATAAAAATCAGATAAACCTCTACCTAATAATAATGCTTGTTCAGTTGTTCCTCCAATATCGAATAGCTCTGTATGAGCAGTGTAGCATTCCGTATAATACCAGAGAAGAAAATGTTTTTTAAATAAAGTTGGATTTACTTTCCAATTATTTTCTTTTAGGGCATGGTAACTAGCAAGCGTCATACTTGTATCGTCAGACCAAGTTCCTACTGGTTGGCTCCAAGTACCACCTCCAATTAAAGTTGTTGCCTTAAATGAATCTCTAGGTTTAAATTCATAAGGGACTCCTAGTGCATCTCCAATTGTTAAGCCATAAAGAGATGCTTTTAATTTTTCTTTGTTTATATCCATAACAGGTTAATCCTTTTTAAGTTTTAAATCTATTTAGTTTTTATTTTAAGATTTTAAATTCAACTGATGATGGTTTTAATTTACTTGTTAGTTTATTAGCATCCCAATTTTGTTTAAGTTTATAAATAACTAAAGTTTTAATATTTTCTTTTTCATATAAAACTTTAAAATAATAATCATAAGAACTATTTCCTTTATAGAGTGATTCTCTAATAAAATCAACTACTGAATTATTATAAAATAGCTTTGTTAATTCTTTAAAGTATTCTTCAGATTTATATGCCTTGAAAACCTTATCAATTGGAACAAAATCATTATCTAAATTAGTTTCATCCAAATTAACAGACTTCAAATCAAGTTCTTCAAAAGAATGAATTTCATCATTTTTGGTAATATTGATAACGTTTAATTGTTCGCTAAGAAAAGTTTCCATTTTTCTTTGAGGCATAAAAATATCTGTTTTCTTTCCGTTAATAACTAATTGGAATTGTGTTGATTTTAATTTAGTATAACTATAATTATTTGAATCCAAATATCCAATTAATTTAATTTTATCTCCTACTTTTAGGGTTTTAGTTAAAGTTGTTTTCTTTAAAATTTCTTTTACTAAATATGAATCTGTATTTACCGTAATATTCATTTCTTAATTCTTCTTTCTTTATTTATATTTAAATTATACATTAAAATTTGAACTATGTCAATAATTAGATAAAAATATTTTTGTTTGTAGATTGCACGTAGATGTAAAATTTCGCATTTATGATGAATTATACAAAAAATAGAAAAATGGTGTTTTTCATAGTCAATAGATAGTACGTATTATGATTGAAAATTACGTCCACAAAAGGATTTAAGTAATTAAATATAAAAAACAAGTAGCTTAAATTCTACTTGTTAATTTTTATTTTATTTATTGATTAAATATTTTTAATCTTTAAATAGATTTTTTAATTCTTCTTTTTCTTTATTATTGTTTTCAATAGTTAGACGAATTTCGCCTTCAATAGGTGTTTCTAATTCTTTTCCATAATAGCCAAATGCTTCTTTCCGTTTACTTGTAATTGAGCGGTATTCAATTTTTATAATTCTAGATTCTTCATTTAAAGGATTATCAGTTATTATATTTTCTTTATTTAAAATAATTTTTTTCTTTTCATCAGTATTGTTTTTACGAGCAATTAATGTCCCTTTTTTCTTAAGAGATTTATCGTACTTAAAGGTAAATCCTTTATAATTTTCTTTAAAATTTTTATCTGTATTTACATTAAAATTGTTATAGAAAAAATCTCCATCAAATAAAATCTCTATATTAATTTCGTCGTCTTTTTTATAAACAACTTTCCAATCTGAATTTGAAATATAGGTTTCTTTTGTATTAATTTTTATAATAGCTACAGCTAAAACAACAGAAATAGGTAATATTAAAGCTAATGAGCCAATTATTTTGCTTATTACTTTATGTTTATCTTTATTAATTTTTATCCAAAAAGCCAATAATAACAATCCTGTAAAAATTGCTAAAGATATAGCAGCAATAAAATTATCTTTAGCTTCATAACTTAAAAACCATTCAAGCATAAATAATTCCCCCTTATTTAAAAAAGAAATATCCAATAAACAATCCTATAATCAATAAAGAAAGTAATAATGTTCCTATATAAATTATATAAAATTTGTCTTTCTTTTTAGCTATAATTAATAAAATTATTTCAATAATTGAGGACAATATAATAACCAAACTCAACAAAATTTCTTTATTCATTTATAATATTTTCATCCTTTTTATTTATATTAAATTTTATTCTTTAATTTCTATTTTTAAACAAATGGACTAACAATAAAAATCAAAGTAAATAATGCAGTTCCTATATAAAGATATTTTTCTTTATCTTTACGTAGAGATAGAGACATTAGAACAGATGCAAGAATAGTTAATAACATAATAATAATTTTTAACAGCATAGATTTTATCCTTTCATTTTTTAAATTCTATTTTTCAGGTTCAAATAAGTTTTCTAGATCTTTTTTACTTTCATTGTTTAATTGAGATATTTTTATTTTCAATTCCCCATCATAATTACTTAAACCTACTTCTTCTTCAATATTAAATAATTTTATTTTTTTACCTTTAAGTTTTCTATATTCAACTTGAGAAATTATAGAATTTTCATTTATTTTATCTTCTATTTCAATATTAGATTTACTTAAATAAATTTTCTTTTCTTCTGAGACATTATCTTTATAAGCTTTAACAAAACCATCATAATTAAGTTTAAGATCACCCCAGATTTTTTTATCTCCAAATTTTTCTCCAGGTTTATATGTTTTTAAAATTGTACCATCTTTTAATGAAATATCTATATCTGCTTTAATATTATTTGAGTAAATTTGTTTCCAATCTCCATCGTAAACAAGTTCAAATTTAGTATTAAATCCCAATGATACAAATGTAATTATAGAGAGGACTAAAATAATTAATACAGGTACAACTATTATGTCATCAAAAGGAATATCTTTTGCTGGACTAAAAAGTATTACCAAACAAGCAAAAATTATAAAAACTACAATAAAATAGATAAAAAAAATCAAATCAGGTACCTCCTATAAAATTTCTATTTGTTTGATTTTATGTAATTCATTTTCAATATAAGAAAAGAAATTTTCAGGATTCAATTCAAGAGGTAAAACAATTGGGATTTTAACATCAATTGTACCTAATTCAGTTTCAGCATTAGCCTCAATAATTACTTTGCCTAAATGTAAATCTTCACTTACAAAACCTTTATTATAATTAATATATTGTTCATGAGTTAAAGTTTTTTCAAAATAAATTTTTCTTGTATCTGAATATAATTTATAATCGTTTTTATTATAGAAATTGGCATAAACTTTATAACCATTATCTTCAATAAATTTATTTGCTTTAGGCATTTCATCCAACCAGAGGAAACCTTCTTTACTAGTGTTCCAAGAAATATTAATAAAATTATATAAATTCAAACTTACTAAAGGCGAATATGTAAATGTTTTAGATTTAAATAATTTATTTTTAATTTTAAATTCAATATTAACTTTAGGGAATTGAGCAAACCAAGCAATTAAAGTTAAATCATTTTTATCAGCTTTTAATCTATAATTATTATCTTCAGACCATTCTTCAACATTAAAATCTAAACTTTTTAATTCTTTATAAAAATCAGAAATAGCATCTAATTTATCATTAGTAGATTGTTCATTATATAATGTTTCAGTAATAGAATAGATTACTTTTCCATTTAAATCTAAAATATCTAATTCTAAGTTACTTTTTCTATTCAATGTTAAATCTTCAGACGAAATTCTATATTCTACCATTTCTTCCTCTTCTTTCTTTTTTTATTTCTATTTTACAATAAAATTAATTATTTGTAAATATAAAAGATTACTTAATTTAAATAAAACATTTTACAATTTAAATGAAATATAATATAATAGAAATAAAAAATGGAAAAATAAGATGAAAGAAAATCAAAAAGAGATTTATAACAATCTCATTAATAAATATAATTTTGACGAAAAACAAAAAGAACAAATCAAATTAGGGTTAACAAAGAATCTAGACGTAAATTGGTATGCAAAGCCTGAATTTGACTATAGACAAATGGAAGAAATTCGTGAGGGAATAGAAAAAGAACTTGATGTTTCCTTATATGCAAAACCTGAATTTGACAACTTACAAATGAGGTTTATTAAAGAGGGTCTTGAAAAAGATTTAGATGTTTCTATTTATGCTGGGCCTGAATTTGATTTTGCACAAATGAGGATTATTAAATATGGAATTGAAGATGGTATTGACCCAACGCTTTATACTAATTCTGAATTTAACTATTATCAAATGGAAGAAATAAGACTAGGTATTAAACATGGAATTGATGTGTCTATATATTTAAACCCAGGTATTGATTGGGAAGAAATGGAAAGCATCCGTGAAGAATTAGAAAGTAATAAATAATGAACGAAGTAGAACAATTAATTTATAGTGAACTTATAGATAAATATAATTTTGATGAATGGCAAAAAGAAGAAATCAAATTAGGGTTGAAAAAGAACTTAGACGTAAATTGGTATGCAAAGCCTGAATTTGACTGGAGAGAAATGGAACAAATCAGATTAGGTCTTGAACATAATATAGATGTTTCTATTTATAGTAAAAATGAATTTAATGACTACCAAATGACTCAAATTCGTCAAGGTTTAGAATTGAATATTGATGTATCACGGTATGCGAGAACTGAATTTACTGGAAGACAAATGCAAGAAATACTTATAGGTTTATTTGAAGGTTTGAATGTTTCATATTATACTAGCCCTGAATTTAATGTTTTTCAAATGGAACAAATAAGATTTGGATTACAAAATAAAATTAATGTTTCTATTTATTCCAAAGCTGAATTTGAATGGAATCAAATGGCAGTAATTCGTTATGGCTTAGAAAAAGGTTTAGATGTTTCTATTTATGCAGATTTAATATTTAATCAAGGTCAAATGTCTGAAATTTATTATGGATTAAAAGATGGATTAGATGTTTCTATTTATGCAAAGCCTGAATTTGATGAATTTCAAATGGAACAAATAAGATCAGGTTTAGAAGATGGAATTGATGTTTCTATATATTTAAATCCAAGTATTGATTGGGAAGAAATGGAAAAAATAAGATTAGAATTAGAAAGTAATAAATAATGAATCAAGAACAACTAAATTTATATAATGAAATAATATCTAAATATAATTTTAATGATAGACAAAAAACATTAATTTATTATGGAATATATGATGAATTAGACGTGAGTTGGTATGCAAAATCAGAATTTACATGGGAACAGATGGAACAAATTAGATTTGGGTTAAACAAAAAATTAGACATTTCTATTTATGCAAAGCCTGAATTTGATTGTAGACAAATGTCCGTAATTCGTATAGGTTTAGAAAATGGATTAAATGTCTCATATTATGCAACCTCAAAATTCAATCGAGGGCAAATGGTAGAAATCTATTATGGGTTAGAAGATAAAATTGATGTTTCTATTTATGCAAATCCCGAATTTGATAGATCTCAAATGAAAGAAATTCGTTATGGGATAGAAAAAAGTGTTGATGTTTCTATTTATGCAAGACCTGAATTTAACAATAAACAAATGAGACAAATAAGATTTGGATTAGAGGATGGAATCAATGTTGAAACATATTTAAATCCAAGTATTGATTGGGAAGAAATGAAAAAAATAAGGTTGGAGATAGAAAGTAATGGATAAAAAATATAATAATTTTAATTATCAACAAGAAAAAGAAATTGAATTAGGGGTTAAATCTGGTATTGATGTTTCATTATATGCTAAACCAGAATTTAATCATCATCAAATGAAAGAAATTCGTTTAGGTTTACAAAGGAATCTTGATGTAAGTATTTATGCTAAACCAGAATTTGGATTTATACAAATGCAAAAAATATGTAGAGGTTTAATTGAAGGTTTTGATGTTTCTATTTATGCAAAGCCTGAATATTCTTGGCAAAAAATGGATTTAATTTTAAATGCTTTATTTAAAAAATTAGATATTAAACCTTATATTGAATTTGAATTTAATATGAATGAGTTAGACCAAATAATTTATGGTTTAAAAGATAAAATAGATGTTTCCATTTATGCCAAACCTGAATTTAATTCTTATCAAATGGACCAAATAAGAAAAGGGTTAAAAAGAAAATTAGATGTTTCAATCTATGCTAAGCCTGAATTTGATTACTTACAAATGGAAATGTTACGAAATGGATTAATAAGGGAATTAGATGTTTCTATTTATGCTAAACCTGAATTTACTTGGCAACAAATGAGTGAAATTTTATTGGGTTTAGTTTTAAATCTTGATGTTAGTTTATATGCTAAACCTGAATTTAGTTTTTCTTTTATGAAAGAGATTAAAAAGGCATTATTATCTGGTTTTGATTTATATAATATTGAATTAGCTTCATTCGATGAAGAACAATTTAGATATATTTGTTATGGATTACAGGATGAACTTGATGTCTCATGGTATGCAAAACCTGAATTTGACATTTTACAAATGGAAGAAATATTCTTAGGTTTAGGAGAAGAATTAGATGTTGAAATTTATGCTAAACCTGAATTTGATTATTTACAAATGAGACAAATAAGATTTGGTTTAGAGAATAAAGTTGAAATTGAATCTTATTTAAATCCAGGCATTAAATGGGAAGAAATGGAAAGAATCAGATTAAGTTTAAAGGAAAAACAAAATTAAGACAATAAAAAAAGAATAGTTAAATTGCTATTCTTTTTCTTTTTTATTTGATTTATTAGGTTTAACTTTTTCTTCATCTTTCCAGACGAACAATGCACCAATGCTATTAAAGATATAGAAAATATATTTACCAACATTAGCAAAGTTACCTTGAATTAGAGCTTTTGCAAATTGAACAAAATTATATAATAACCAAAATGTCCATTGATTTGTAAGTTTTAAAGCATTTAAACCATTTGCAACTAAAGAGAGGGCAAATGCAATTGTTGTAATATAAGCAAGCATATTCATATTACCAGCATATCCAATATAATTAGTTACAAAAGAGAAGATAAAGGAAACAATAGTAATTGCAAAAACAGACATATAAAGTTTACCTTTACTCATTTCATTAGGTTTACCATCTTGATAGTTAGACCATTTTTTAATTGCGAGAGTATAGATAATAAAAGTTACAGGATAAGTAATAATTGCAGCTTTATTACCTAAAATATAATCAATAGTACCAGATAGAACTGTATTAATAATTCCAAGATAATTACCAAGTTTATTTAGTTTACCTGTAAATCTTGTTGAAAGCATTGAAATTCCAACATTAATAACTGAGATTAAGCCTAGGGGAATTAGTGAAGTCCATGGTCCCCAGTCCACGAATTTATCTAATCGAGTATTTAAATATCCAGACCAAATTGCAATACCAACAACAAGTGCAACACCAAGCAAATCAAAATATTTAGATTTTGCAAAATTTTTAAGAATTTCTTTCATATTTTTCTCCGTTTTTATTTTATATATTTATTTTACAACAAAGTTTTTAATTTGTCAACACTTTTATTTAAATTTAAAAAGAAAAAATAGTTTTTTGTTTTTTGCAGATACATTTTTGAACCATAATATGTACTATCTATCAACGATTAAAAACAATAATTTTGTAATTTATTAAAAGTTAATCGAAGTTTATTTATAAGTGAATAAAATATATATAAATTTAACTTATAAAAGAAAATAATAAAATTAATTTTAAACAAATAAAAAAGAATAGTGGTTAAACTATTCTTTTTTTATTTTATTTATTTTCTTCTTTTTGATTTATAACCTAAACCTAAAGTGCCAATTAATGATGAAACAAAACCAACTATAACTGATGTTGAATTAGTATCAGGTAATTCTCTTTCTTTTTTAGTTTCTTCTTTAGTTGTTTCTGATTTTTCAGTATTATTTACTGTTGAATTATTTAAAGGTACAATATTTTCAGATGTCTCATTTACAGGAGTTTCTGTATGATTTATATCTCCATTATATTCAGGTAATTCATCAACAACAGGTGGAATAATAGGTTTTTCATTTTCATCAATTGGTGTATTTGTTGATAGTTCTCCTGCATATTCAGGTTTTTCATTTACGGGTGAATCAGTAGGATTTACTCCTCCTTTATATTCAGGTAATTCATCAACAACAGGTGGAAGAATTGGATTTTCATTTTCATCAACTGGTGTATTTGTTGATAATGTGCCTGTATATTCAGGTTTTTTATTTACAGGAGAATCAATAGGATTTACTCCTCCTTTATATTCAGGTAACTCTTCTACAACAAGTGGAATAATAGGTTTTTCATTTTCATCAACTGGTGTATTTGTTGATAATGTACCTTTATATTCAGGTTTTTCATTAACAAATGAATCAGTAGGATTTACACCACCTTTATATTCAGGTAACTCTTCTACAACAGGTGGAAGAATTGGATTTTCATTTTCATCAATTGGTGTATTTGTTGATAATGTTCCTGTATATTCAAATTTTTCATTTACAATTGAATCAGTAGGATTTACTCCTCCATTATATTCAGGTAATTCATCAACAACAGGAGGCAAAATTTCATTTCCTTTTTCATCTGTAGTTATATTTGTTGAAATTGATTCTTTATATTCTACTTTTTCATTTGTATTCAATTCAGGTTCATCTGGTAAATCACTTCCATTAATATTTGGTATTAATGGGGTACTACTTGAAATTAATTTATCTGTTACTGTTTCAGTTATTTCTCCAGTTTTTTCATTAACTGTATAATTAGTAGTTCTTTCTATTATTTGTCCTTTTTCTTTTACTATTTCTACTTTATCTTTCGCTGCTACTTTAATAATAGTATCAGTAGGATTTACAATAACAGGATTTCCAACATTTTCAATTTTTGAACCATCTTCAGGATTCACATCATACGTTGTAGTTACTGTTTTAGAACCAGGTGTACCTTGTTCAATAATATTATCAGCACCTTTTTCCCTTGTATCATCTTTTACATATTTATTAGGAGATGGAATTGGTGTAACTTCAACTTTTGTTTTAACCCCGTCTTTATTAAATGTTTCTTTAGTTGTGTTTTCTGAAATTGTTCCATTATTAGGGTCTACTGTATATACTGTTGTTGATTTTACTATATCATCTCCATTTTTGCTATATACAACTTTTGGTCTTGTACCAACTTTAACAATTTCATTAGTAGGTTGAATAATAGAAGGTTCAGAATCATTAGGAATAGCAGTATTAAATTCATAATTAAATACAATTTTTACACCATTAATTTCATCTTGTTCTTCCCTAACTGGTACATTTTCAGGTAAATTATAAGTTCTTGTAATTACTGTTTTACCATTTACCCCAGGTACACTTACTTCTGTTAAACCTTTTTCTTTTGTTTCATCACCAATGTAAGTTTTCTTAAATTCTTGTTCAGTAACTATTTCTTCTGTTTTAGTACCTACTACTTCAATTTGAGGTGTCGGATTTTCAATTGTTTCTACAGGTTCATTTGCAGTTATATTTCCTGTTTCAGGGTCTACTGTATAACTTGTTCTAGTAATTTTCTTACCATCCACACCAGATTGTTTAATTACATTTGGTGTTCCTGCTGAAACATCATCATTTCTCTCATATTCTACACCATAATGTAATCTTTTTTCTACAACTTTATCAGCTACTGTTCCTCTTCCAACTACTTCTTCTGTTACATCTTCTGTAATATCTCCATTGTTAGGATTTACTGTATATCTTGTTGTTGTTTTAATTACATTGTCACCTTGTTTACTATATACTACTTTTGGTTTTGTACCCACTTTAATAATTTCATTAGTAGGTTGGGTAATAGAAGGTTGAGAATCATTAGGAATAGCAGTATTAAATTCATAATTAAATACAATTTTTACACCGTTTATTTCATCTTGTTCTTCCCTTACAGGAATATTTTCAGGTAAATTATAAGTTCTTGTGATTATTGTTTTACCATTTACTCCTGGTTCACTTACTTCTGTTAATCCTTTTTCTTTATTTTCATCAGAAATATAAGTTTTCTTAAATTTTTGTTCGGTTACTATTTCTTCTGATTTAGTTCCTACTACTTCAATTTGAGGAGTCGGATTTTCAATTGTTTCCACAGGCTCATTGGCAGTTATATTTCCTGTTTCAGGGTCTACATTATAGCTTGTTCTGATGGTTTTCTTACCATCTAAACCTGTTTGTCTAATTACATTTGGTGTACCTGCTGAAACTTCATCATTTCTTTCATATTCTACATTGTAATGTAATTTCTTTTCTACAACCTTATCAGCTACTGTACCTCTTCCTACAATTTCTTCTGTTACATTTTCTGTTACATCACCATTGTTAGGATTTACTGTATATCTTGTTGTTGTTTTAATTACATCATCACCTTGTTTAGTATATACCACTTTTGGCTTAGTTCCAACTTTAATTGTTTTAGGTGTCATAGGTGTAATAATATTTTCAGTAGTTGAAGGGTTAATTAATTCACCAGTAATTGGAGTTACTTCATAAGTAGTAATGATTTCTTTTTCTCCAGGTACACCATTAATTTCTTTATTTGTACCTTTTTCTAATTCTTCATCACCTTCATAAACTGTGGTCATTTCAATTGGTGTATTTTCTTTTCTTATGTTATCTACTTTTTCCCATTTCGCATATAATGTAACTGTTTCTCCGGGTTGTCCAATTTGTGATTTATTTTTTATGATGTCTCCATCTTCTGTTTTTGACCATCCTAAAAATTTATATCCTGGTTTATCTTCTGTTGGTACTGGTAATTCATCTGTACTATTTCCATTTACACTTAATGGGTTTATAGTTTCATTTGAACCGGTATTGAAATTTACTGTTAATACTGGTTTCTTTTCTCTTACCCAAGTTCCTGCTAACATTTCAGGATTTGCTTTATATGCTTCCCACCATTCATTTACTGTATATGGCCCTTCACTTCCATCTTCTTTTACCCAACGTTCCGTATATTTTTCAGGTTGTAAATGGAACCTTAACCCCTCAAAAATATTTTCGCTACCAGTAGGTTTAAAATTAATACCTATTTTTAATTTATTTAAACTTTTTAAATTTTGGAAAATTGCACCTATAATAGCAAATTTATTATAACTAGCAGTATCAACATTTGGTAAATTTGTTATATCCCAATTTGTTAAATCTAAGTATTGTAGACTGTAATTATTTACAAATAATCCTCCTAATTGTTCTGCATTTGAAACATCCCATTTACTTACATCTAAATTTTTTAAAGAACTTGCAGAATGAAACATATAATACATACTTTTTGCTTTAATTGGGTTCCAATTAGAAACATTTAATTTTTCTAATTTGTCTTGTCCTTCAAACATATACCTAAAATCTTCAACATTACTAACATCCCATTTACTTACATCTAACTCTTTTAATTTAGAATTTCCTTGTTCTTTATTCGGGTAAATAAAAAACATTGCAGTCATATTAGTAACATTAGAAGTATTCCAATTAGAGACTTTCAAAGTTTCCAAATCTCTTGTTTCTCTAAACATCTCATACATATTTTTAACATTAATAGTATTCCAATCATTTAAATCAAGATAATTAAAATTTGATGACCAAAACATTTTTGACATATCATTAACATTTGAAACATCCCAATTATTTAAATTTAATTGTTTTATTTTTTCAACTCTGTAAAATAAGCCTCTCATATTCTTAGTTTTTGATGTATTTATTTTTGAAGTTTCTATAAATTCTAAATTACTTAAATTCTTCTTATAGTCTTCTTCTTCCCAATAACCTTCTGGTAATTCTAAATTTTCAGAGCCTTTAAAAAAGAAAGAAGAATCCTCTGGTAAAAATACTTCTTTTGTAAAACCTATTGCTTTTATTTTATCAGAATAATTTTTCCAACTTGTTATATAATGAGGAAATGTTCCATTTGTCAGAGTATCTTTACCAGGTTCCGGTTTAAATAATAAATATCCATTTTCATATAACTCCCATGGTACTCCATCTTCACCCTGTGCTATAATATTACCCTCAGGTTGCCAATTTGTAACTTCTGGTTCAGCAGCATGAACAATACTTGAACCTAAATGTGTACCTATAACTGGTAATTCATTCATATTACTAGCAAATAATCCAATTGCAATTGAAAATGCGCCTATTGATAATTTTCTAATCGCATATTTCTTATTGATTTCATAATTGCTATACATTTTTTTTATCATTAATCTTCTACCTCTTTTTTAAAAAATATAAATATATTTTTGCCATTAAATAAAATAAAAATTTATTTATAAATTTTAATAAATAAAATTATTTTATCCATAAAACAAAAATTACCTGTTTTATATATCGGCAATCAAAATTTTAAAAACCTAAAAAAAAAGAATAGATTTAATTATCTATTCTTAACGGTGATTCATAATTTCTTTAAATTCTTCTGGGTAATTTTCTGCCAATGTACTCATAATTTTTACTTTAGCATTTTCATAAACAATAAATCTTTCACGATCTTTATCTGAAATAACAGGTAAAGTTCCTTGGTCTAGGTTATCTGTTAAATCAGAAAGTTTAACCATCATCGCATCTAAGTTATTACAAATATTAGCAATGTAATCTTCATATTTAACATTTTCTTTATCGTGAGTTAGAAATGTTAATGTAAATAGAATATCTTCTGAGATACCTTGTTGACGTAGGAAATCAGCATTGAATGGGGTATCTTCAATAACATCATGCAATAATGCAACCGCTTTTTGTAATTTTGTTTTAATAAATGTTTTATTACTTGAAACCCGGAGAGGATGGAAGATATAAGGATCTCCATTTCTACGAGTTACATTTTTATGTGCCATTGTTGCTAATTCTAAGGCTAATTGTAATTGTTTATTATCTGCCATAACTGATACCTCTTTATTCTTTATTTTTATGTTTTTATTATATAATTTTATTTTTAATCTGTCAACAATAAAAATAAAAAAATAAACCTATTTTTTTTAGGTTTATTAGTTTTTTTATTTTAAATTATTGAATTTCATTTTTTGGAATTTTAAAGATAGTATTTTTATATTCTAGGTAAATGTTATCTTCATTTTCAGCTTCCACTTTTAATTTTGCATTTTGTAAACGTTTATTATGACTAATAAAATCAACTGTTTCACTTTTTCTTATAATACTATAATTATCTTTATTGTTTACATTTAAGGCATAAGATCCTTCTTTATAGCTATAAAATAAATAAGCCGTTAATGCAATAATAAATACAGTAATGGGACTAATAAATTTTAAAACAACTTTAAACTCGAATAACCTATATGAATTTAAACGGGAATAAATTACCATAAAAATTAATATAAGTAAAAAAATGGAATAAATAATAATCTGAGACCCAAAATCTTTAAAATATAAATTGTTAATTAATTCTTGCATTTTATTTTTTCTTCTTCCTTTTTATTTCAATATAAATCTAATTCAATTTAATTAAGAAATCAGTGTACCAATTTGAATCGAATTTAACTCTGTTAGTTTCAAAAGAATAATGAGTTAAACTCTCTTCAAAAGACTCAATTTTAAGATATTCTTTTCCATTAACAATCTTTAATTTTGAGGTTTTATCCAATTCAAAATATTCAGATGGCAGCCATAATTCTTTAATTTTAATTTTATTAATAAAATTTGAATTGTTTTTTTCTTTATTATAAGTTTCAACTAAATTGAATTGACCTGCAATTAAAAGTAAAATTTCTTTGAAAGAATAATCTTTAAATTCTTTTAAATTAACTAATTCATCTTTTAATTTATAGATATATTTAAATTCCTTTAATTTTTTGATTTCATTATCAACAGATTTAATCAAATAAATTTGGCGAACAATATCTGAATTGAATTGTTTTTTATTCGCTTCATTAATTTTTTGCCCAACAATTTTTTTAATGTAATTACGTTTTGATGTATTTGCAGATTCATAATCTAACCCTAATTCCATTAAAGAAATTTTGACAAGCAATTGTTTTAATAATTTCCTTTTATAAACAGAGAAATTTTTAATTTTTACTTGAATTTCAGTTTCATCTACATTTTCAGGATTAGTAACAAAAAATCCCATTTCCGCAATTTTAATCAAATCTGTTAATGTAATTGTATTCATATTTTACCTCATTTCATTTTTTTGTATTTTAAAGATAGATTTTTATATTCCAACTCTCTTGTTTTTTATTTTGTTAATTAATTTATCTAATTGATTCAATTCAAAATTATTCAATTTTTCAAAATCAACTTTAGTTGTTATATTTCTTTTTAATCTACGAATAATTTTCTTTCTTTCAGACAATTCATTTTCTTTTTCTTCTTTTTCAATTTTAGCTACTTCTTTATCTATTTCTGAAACAAGAGGAGTCAAAGCAGCAATTAATTTTTCAATTTTAATTCTATTTAAATTTGAAATAAAATTAAAAGATCTCTTATCAGCATAAATAGGTATGGCATATTTATAAGGATAATTATCTAAACCTATTTTATGTGCAATTTCTAGGGTTATGCTGTTTTTAACATCTTTTCTACTATAACTATAGGGAGAAATCCTAATTGTAATATCTCCTGAAATTACTTCTGTTTTTGAACTATAAACAGTTTCATAAGTAAGATCTGAAGCTCTAACAACTTTTCCATTAATATAACAAACTTTATTATCGCTTAATTTATAAAGATATTCTTTTAATAATTCTTTTCGTTCATTTAAATTTACTTGTTTCTTTCGACTCATTTTTATTTACCTCATTTATTTTGAAAAAGAACGTTTTAATTTGTAATAATAAAACTTAACTTTATTAGTTCGTAATTCACGCATTTCAAAAGGTTGCAATTTAGGGTCCAATAGAATTTTATAGTCAAAACCTTCATTTTGAGATCTAATAATTTCAATTAATTGATAGACATTGTAATTGGAATTGTACCAACTTAAATCCAATTTATTTTCTAAGGCTCTACGAATTTCAGACATATAATAAGAATCCAAATCTTTATCTTTATAATAAGAAACATCAATTCCACCTATTAAGCCAATTCGGATTTCGTACATTTGTTTATAATCGTAATCCAATTTAGAATAAATTGAATAATCAATTCCATAAAATAGACCTTGAACAATTTCTTTGATTTGAGGTTCATTAAAACCTTTATTTCGATAAAAAGAAATAAATTTTTCAAGTTTTTCTGCATTTTCTTTATTTTTAATTTGGTATTTATCTTCAACTAAATAAATCAATTCCATTTTTATTACCTCTTATTTTCTTTATATATTTATTGTATAATATTATTGTTTATTTGTCAAATTAAAAAATAAAAAAAGAATAAAATTTTTATTCTTTTAATTGTTTTTTGCCCAGATTAAGCTAGACCTGAATTGTTCCATTTGCCCATCTGTAAACCCGGGGTAAGAATAAAGAGAAACATCAATATTAGCTTCAAGTCCCAATCTTATTTCTTCCATCTGTCTCCATGTGAAATCAGGTTTAGCATACCAACTTACATCTAGACACTTCTCTAAACCTAAGCGAATCTGGCACATTTGAAATTCATTAAATTCAGGTTTTGCATATAATGATACATCGAGACCTTGTTCCAAACCTATTATGATTTCTTCTTTTTGTTGCCGATTAAAATTATATTTACTAATTAATTCATTATATATTTTTTCTTTCTCTTTATCCATTATTGCTTTCCAATTCTAACCTGGTTCTTTGCATTTCTCTCCAATCAATACTTGGATTCAAATAAGTATAAATATTTACGCCCTGTTCTAAACCAATTCTGATTTGAGACATTTGAAATACTGAAAATTCGGAATTTGCATAAACAGAGACATCTAAATCATTTTCTAAACCTTTCCTTATTTCTTCCATTTGCCAATTATCAAATTCACTGTTTGCATAAATGGAAACATCAAGACTTTGTTTTAACCCATGTGTAATAACATTTAATTCATCAGTAGAAAATTCCAGATAAGGAAAAATATCCAAGTTGCTTTCTAAACATAATTTAATTAAACTCATTTTAAAACCTGAATACTCAGGTTTAGCATACAATGAAACATCAAGTCTTTTTTCTAGACCTCTACGAATTTCAGCCATTTGTCCCCAATCAAATTCATGTTTCGCATACCATGATACATCTAAACCTTTTTCTAAGCCTAAACGGATTTCTACCATTTGGTCATAAGTAAATTCAGGTTTTGCGTAAATTGAAACATCTAAATTTTGTTCTAGACCTAATTTTATTTCTTCTTTTTCCCTATTGGTAAATTTATATTTAAGTATTAATTCTTTATATATTTTTTCTTGTTCTTTATTCATTATTACTTTCCAGTTCTAATCTAATTCTTTCCATTTCTTCCCAAGTAATACTTGGATTTAAATATGATTCAACATTTAATCCTACCTCTAAACCTTTTCTTATTTCAGACATTTAAAACCAATCAAATTCATTTATTGCATAAATAGATACATCAATTTTATTTTTCAACCCTTTACGAATTTCACTCATTTGGTCATAATTAAATTCTGGCTTAGCGAACCAAGTTACATCAACTCTATCTTTTAGTCCCTTACGAATTTCATCCATTTGAAAGGGAGTAAATTCAAGTTTAGAATAAATGGAAACATCAATACCATCTTCTAAACCCATCAATATTTCTTCTTTTTGAAATTTATCAAATTTATTATATAATTCATAAGGTATTTTATCCATTATTTGTTACTTTCTAATTCCAACCTAATTTTTTTCATTTCCATCCAAGTAATTCCAGGATTTAAATAAATAGTAATGTCTATACCTTTTTCAATTCCTAATTTAATTTGCTTCATTTGGTAATCGTCAAATTCAGGTTTTGCATAAATTGATACATCTATACCATCCTCCAAGCCCCACCTAATTCTTTGCATTTGTAAAAAATCAAATTCAGTTGTAGAATAAATAGAAACATCAAGACTTTTTTCTAGACCTAACCTAATTTGTTCCATTTGAAATCTATCAAATTCAGGATTAGTATATAATGAAATATCTAAATTTTGTTCAAGTCCTAACCTGATTTCTTCTTTTTGTCCTTTATCAAAATTATATTTAGATATAAGTTCATTATAGGTTAATTGTTGTTCTTCATTCATTATTATTTTCCAGTTCTAATCTAATTCTTTTCATTTCTTCCCATTTAATACCTGGATTTAAATATGTTTCAACATTTAATTCAATCTCTAAACCTAATCTTATTTGTTCCATTTGTAAAAAATTAAATTCTGGTTTTGCGTAAATACTTACATCTACACCATTTTCTAAGCCAAAACAAATTTGTTCCATTTGTTCCCATGTAAATTCAGGCTTGGCAAACCATGAGACATCAATTTCATTTAATAATCCAGAACGGATCTCCCACATTTGGTCAGACGTAAATTTAGGACTTGCATAAATGGAAACATCAACTTTTTCTTCAAGACCCGTCCTGATTTGATTCATCTGGTCTTCATTAAATTCAGGTTTTGCATACAAAGAAATATCTAAACCTTCTTTCAGGCCTATTCTCACTTCTTGTAACTGAAAATTGCTAAATTCCATATCTAAATAAGGTTTAACATCTAAACCTTCTTTAACAAACAAAAAAGCTTCATGTATTTCAATTTTATTTCTTAAATTATATTTTTCAATAATATTTTCTAGATCTATTGCAGATTGCTTTTCTTCAAGAATGTATTTACCAGCAACTTGATATAAAATTTTCATTTTTCTTTTCTTTCTATTTAAACTTTTCTTTCTATTTAAACAAATTAGGTTTATAATAATTAATATATTCTTTTCTTACGAATGGAAAATAAATAGACCCATCTTCTAAAACTAATCTATAAATAGATTCATTATTAACCGATTCATAACCTGCAAAAATTAAACCTTTTGCTTTATTTAGAGCTTCATCCATATTCATGTTTCGCCCTGAAATATATTTATCCTTATTCATTTTTTACCTCCTTTATTTTCGTCTAGATTAAACGTAGACGTAAGATTTCGTATTTATGATGAATTATACATAAAATACGAAATCCTTGTTTTTTATACTCAATAGATAGTACCTATTATGGTTCAAAAACGCATCTACGTAAGATTAAAAATTTATTTTTCCAGTTTAACAGGTTTACTTAAACTAAGAATTTCAAATTTATAATTTTCTTTAATTAAAGTAATCTTTGAACCATTAAATTCTACTTTGAAATATTCTTTTAATTTATTAATATCTTCAACAGTTTTAAGTTCAAAATCTAATTTCAAATAAAACCTTAAATAGAAACTTAGTCTACTTAAAATAGAATCGTCAAAACATCTATATTTATCAGATTTATACGGTTCATCTAATTCAAACCAATAGAAATTTAAAAGATAAGTTTTATTATTTAAACAAATATTTTCTAGTTCTTTTTTTACTTCAAGACTATTACCTGTATATTGAGATAAATAAACTGTTTCATATTCATTTAATTCATTAATAGGACAATGTAGATCTTTTGTTTTATGAGATAGTTTATCTAAAACTCTAATTAGTTCAACTTTATCAGGTGCTGTTTTTTCATTATAAAAAACAAACAATTGGAAATTTTCTTTTTCAAATTTATTTTGCAGTTTGGTTAATTCTTCTTTTGTTACTTTATTATTTAAGATTAAATCTAATGCTTCATTATAATATAATTGAATTAATTCTTTTCTATCCATTATTTAGACCTCTATAAATTTATATTTTTATTATACACTTTTATTTTTAACCTGTCAATAAAATATAAAAAGAAAGCGTTCATTTAAACGCTTTCTTAATTTATTATTCATTCTAATAAAATCTCAATCTAATTTATAAATTATTTTTTCTTTGTAATTCTAATCTAAGGTTTTTCATATCTTTCCAATTAACATTTGGATTTAAATAAAGTCTAACATCAATATTATTTTGTAGTCCTAATCTAATTTCTTTCATTTGGTCATCGGTGAACTCGGGTTTAGCGTAAATACTTACGTCTAATCCCTTTCGCAATCCTTCACGAATTTGCTCCATTTGTCCTCCATTATATTCAGGTTTAGCATAAATAGAAGTATCTAATCCTTTCTCTAAACCTTCTCTAATTTGTTTCATTTGTTCCCAATCATATTCAAGTTTAGCATAAAGAGAAACATCTAAATCTTCTTCTAAACCTCTACGAATTTGAAACATTTGGTCAGCATTATATTCAGGTTTTGTATAAGTTGAAACATCCAATCTTTTTTCTAATCCATAACGAATTTGCTCCATTTGGTTAGATTTAAATTCAGGTTTTGCATATAATGAGAAATCAATATTAGATTCTAATCCTTCTTTTATCTCATCCCATTGTTCTTTATCAAAATCTTTCTCATTTAAATTGTTAAAATATTCTTTATTCTTAACCTCTATTTCATTCTTTTTATCAGCATATTCTTGTGCTTCTGCTTTGTTAGAAAAATGTTGACTTGAATCTCCTAAGGGACAATTACCCTCTTGTGCATGACATACTCCAGGCGTACCATCTTTTTTTACATGATATTTTGCCATGTTCTTTACCTCAATTTTTTTTTATTTTAAATATCGGTTCTTTAAATATAAAAAAAAGAATATTATTATAATATTCTTTTATTTATTTAATATATTTTCTAGTTCTTCTTTTACTTTATTATTAATGTCTAATAATTTATTCCTTAACCATTCTTTTTGTTTAGGTGCAATTTTCAATAAATTTTCATAATTATTTTGGCAATAGGTAAAACAATCTTCTAAATTGTCATAGATTAATTCAGGGAAAGCTTCAATCATTGTTGAATCATAAGTTAAACAATAATCTCTTGAAAACATAACTGGAATGCCATAATCAATAAACTCATAATTTACATATTCCATAGCATGAGGCCAATATTTCTTATTCTTCTCTATGTATTTATCATCCTTATCTTTTTCAATAGACAAATTTGAAAATAAAGAAACTTGACTTTTTACTTCTTTTTTTGTTTCTCTTGCTAATGTTGGACAAATTGCAATCCCAACTTTTTTAAATACTTCTTCCTTTTCATAAAAATTGTACCTAGGATAAATGTTAATTTTTCCCTTTTCTACAGATTCAGAAGCAGAAGATTTCATAGAATAAGAAATTTTTGGTGTTTTATCTTTTATTGATTTAGCAAATTGATTAACTACATAAATAGCTCCAGATACAATACCTTTATTTTCTAATATTTTAGGGTCATGGTCATTACCCAAATAAACATAAGGATATTTTACATTACTATTTGTTTTTTCTAATGACCTGATTAATCTATTTACGCCTTTAATTGATTGAAATCTTGCTATATATCCAATAGTATTTTCTCTGTTATTTATTTCTTTATCAGTTAAAGTATGTAAGTTAATATCTATAATAATATATTCCTTAGTATATTGTTCCCAATATTCCCTTCCTTCCTCAGAGAGACTCCAAATATAATCAAATTCTCCAGTAAAAATCTTCGAAAATTCCTCTTGTACTTTAGTGTTATTTTTAATGATAAAATCACCTCTTCTAGTACAATTAACAGCAATAATTTTCGTTTTTAATTTTTCTTGTATTTCAAAAATAACATCAAAGAAATTTTTATGGTCATTAAAGTCCTTTACAGGAGCCAAGAAAAATAATATAATTTTAGGTTCAATTTCATATAATAAAGATTTTAAATCTTCAATATTCTTATATGTTGATATTTGTCCGACCTTTGTTTCTTTTTCATTAAATAGAGTCTTAACCCCTAGTATTTTATTAAATTCTATACCTAATGTTGCAGCTCCTCCATTCCCATTTTCATCATGAGTTATCCAAACTACATCTTTCATCAATTTACCTCATTTTAAAATATATTTGCAAAATAAGATTTTACTTTATTTAAATTATTTCTTTTTTAATTGTATATCAGATCTGAAAAAAGAATAGTTATTAAACTATTCTTTTATTTTGCATTTTTAGAAATATAACGCATATCTGAAATTTTGCGTTTTTTTGCTTCAGCCATAATTTCTTTAAATGAATAGCCTTTTTCTTTCAATTCTTTAATAAATTTATCCATTTCATCAGTTGTTAATTCCTCTGATTTATAAGAGTCTGGAATAAATGTTAAAATAAAATCTTTTTCAATTTGAGCATCCTTAGCTTTTGGGTGTTCTTTTCCATAAGCTTCAATTTCTTTATCTAAGCGTTTAGCTGCAGACTTGATTGATTTTACTAATTCATTTTCAGGTAAATCTTGAACTGTTGTTCTTAATCCTACTGCTACTGATTTGAAATCTGTTAAAATAGCATTTAATCCATTAATTTTAATTGTTATTAAATGTTCTTGTCCAGGATCTAATCTACGTTGTTTCATTAATTTTACTTTTTCTTCTTGAATGTTTTTTAGCATTTCTATCTCCTTTTCTAATTTTAATATCTTTTTATTATTTTACCTAAAAAAAACAACAAATTAATAATAATTTGCTATTTTTTATTTATTTAATTTTTTAATTTTTCTTTATATTCCTTTATAGTTTTTTTACTTATAAGAATAAATTCAAAACTTATTAAAGATAAATACAATATTGAAAATAATAATAAAATTGGATTTATAGATTTTATCAAAGAAACAAATAAAAAAATAAGGTAGCTTATAAAGAAAGGGTAAATTGTAATAGCTATTATGAGATCCCATTTTTTCTTCTTTTTTTCATTTTTATGATTACGAAGATCACTCATAAAAATAAAAGGAAAAGGGATAGCTAATAATATTAATAAAATATAATTCATTTTTTAGAGAATTTCTTTCTTAAATAAATTTTTCTAGTTCTTTTTGAATTTTAAGATAATCATATTCTTTACCTTCTTTATCAAGAACAACAACTTTTATTGGTGTACCTTCTTCTTTATATAAATTTTTCAATTTTAATACTTCAATTAAAGAATAAGAACTAAAAGATAAAGAATTTAACAACCTTTCTGATTTAGCATGTTTAATTTCAATTTTTGAATAAGATCTAAAAAATTCTTTCTTTTTATTATACTTTTTTAGAATTTCAGCATAATTAAAGGCGGATTTTTCTTCAACAAAAATATTAGAAACTTCGTTAATATATCTTGTTTCAAAACCTGCCCCCATTCCTCGTCCTACCCAACGACTTTCTTTCTTCCATAAATAAAGACGTCCATAATCGTCATAAGTTCTTACAGGCTCAAAAGGTTTAAAAACGTAACCCTCATCTCCAATTAATGATGGATTTCTATCGTCAGAAATTCCTAAAATTTCTTCTGTTAATTCAATTGAAAAAACTGAAGCTTCTTGATTTACATAATATAATTTATCTCCAGGTTCAAAAATGTAACTGTTAATTACTTTCATCTTCTTTACCTCCAAATATAATTGAATATTTTTTATTTAAAAGATCTAATTCTTTACTATATGCAATTATATTCTTCCAAGTTTCAACAGAGAAATCTTTGTTATCCTTAATATTATAAATATAATTTAATGTTCCTTGACCTTGGATTTGTTCAAAAATATAAATATCCTCATCTTCTTCAATAAAAAATAAATCAGTTGTGAAGATAAATGAATCTTCATCTACTTTTAATTGAGGATTAAATTTAACTTTAATCCCTTTATCTACATATTTACTAAACAGTTGGTATTTAACCTCATCAATAAAATCTTCATCTGAAAAATTAAATTCATCATATTTATTTTTATAATTTAAAATTTCTTTTTTTTCAATAAGATTTAAGATATTTTTAATTGAAAGATTACCAAATAATTCATTATAAAGATTAAATAATTTTTCTTCTCTGATTTCACGATCTTTAAAGAAATTTAACATCTCATCTGGAATAATTATTCCAAGTTCAACTTTAAATTCACGTCCATTAAAATCTTCAAATTTCTCAATATCTAAACCTAAAGGTAAATTTTCATTAAATTTATCTAAAACAAATTTACAGATTTCTTCAAAATTACCTTGAAAAATAATATTTTCATTTTTATCAATAACTTTATTATTGTCATATATATGGTTATCTAATTTCATTGTTTCCATCTTTAACCTTTCAATTCAAACAAACGTAACTCATAACCTACTACTTTATCCTTTTTCATTTGGTGTTTATAAAATAATGGTTTAAATAGTTTATTATAAAGTTCGGTTGGGGCATAATAAGTAAATTCTTCTAGTTGTTTTTGGGATGGATGGAAATGAACATCTTTATCAGTCAACAAGATATCTTTATCATCAAACTTTTCAGGATAGAAAGATGTTTTTTTACCATTATCCAATTCACGGTTTGGTGTCCAATCACAATATTGTTTATCCGATACCCATTTACGATATGTTTGCAATTCTTTAGATCTCATTTATATTTCTCCTTTTTAAGCAGCGTTTCTATGTTTCGGTCGGCGTTGATAAGCTTTACCATTTTTAGTTTTTGAAGCACCTGAACGTTTCATTTGTAAATGTGCTTGCAATTCTTCGGGTGTCATCTTAGCTTGATAGTGTTGTTTTGGTTGTATTTTGATTTTCATTATTTTTACCTCGTTTTTCTTTATGTATATATTATACAACTTTATTTTTAATTTGTCAACTATTTTTTGAAAAATAAAAAAGAGACCTTTGAGTTAGGTCTCTTTAATGTAAATATTCAAATAACAAGCGGCCAACTTGACCTGGTTCAAAGCATCTTTCTTTTCTAAGTGATTGAACGTAAGAAAAAACGTTAATTTGAAAATTACAATATATATATCAATAATTTTTATTTTTAATAATTTAATAAAAAAGAAAGTAAAAAATTACTTTCTATCGGTTAATAAAAGATTTAATGAAAAGGAAAATACCAGAAAAAATTAAAGGAGAAACAAGTAAGCCAATTGCAATTAAAGCTTTATAATCTTTCTTAGGTTTCTTTTCAATATCTTCATTGTTATAAGATTTAGTTGGAACAGGAGTAACAAATCCATTATTTCCTTCATAACTTAAAGTAGTAGGATCTTGATAAATATTATTAGTGCTATAAGTAGAGTGAGAATTAGGTCTCAACAACAAATAACCTAATAGTAAATTATTGAAAAGAGATCCATTTGAACTTCTAGGGTATGAATAGTAATTATTATTTAAAGAAGAAAAACCTGAATAACCATTATATCCCCTATTCCAATTGTTATATCCATAATTATTATTAAAATAACTATAAGAATTTGAACTATTTGATTTTGGTTTATTTAAATCCAAAGTTTTATTAGTATTTGTTTGTTCTTTAGATTTATTATCTGCAGGTTTTGAATTTTCTTTTGGTTTTGTTTCTACAGGTTTTTTAGTTTCATTTGATTTAGGTTTATTTTCAGATGGTTTAGTTTGAGTTTTATTTGAGGATTCATTAGTGGATTTTGAATTAGAAGAGTTTTTATTACCTTCTGATTTTGATGAACTTTTGTTTCCATTATTTGAACTTTTACTTCCACCTGAATTAGATGAACTTTTACCACTTCCACCTGATTTTGATGAAGGTGCTTTTGAACCTCCTGAATGAGAGCCACCTGAGCGTGATGAATGAGACGAATGAGAACTATGACCTCCATGTCCACCACCATGTCCACCTCTTGCTAATGCAACTGTTGGAGACATTGTTAGAATCAAAGTTGAAGCTAAAAGAATTGATAGAATTTTATTGTTTTTCATAGTTGTTTTTTCTTTCTTTTTTATTATATTTCAATTATACAATATTTTTATTTATTTGTAAATAGTTTATATAAAAAAAGAAGAATCTTTTATTCTTCTTTATTTTTTACCCCAGGCATAACATAACAAATCGTCACGTTTGAGTTCTACGTTAGACCATTTTTCAAGCAATTCCCTTGTATCAAAACGTTGGTCTACAACAACAGCATAACCGTTAGGAGTTTTATAAGTTTTGATTCCCATTTCAGGACGGGTCTCACCTTTTTTAGTTTGAGTACCAAGGTGGTGTTTTTGAATATCTGAAACAAATTCATTTAGAATTTCTTCCAAATCTTTACCTTGAATTGGGTCAAAGTCAAATAGCCAATTTAGATGTTTTGAATCGTAGGCATTTTCTTTAAGAGCAGCAAGAGCAGCAATACGTTGTGGGAGAGTTGCAAGGTTAAATTGTTCATCTAGCATTTTATGTTGAAGAGCTCTAAATGTTTTACTATTTGAACGAGGGTTTACTGAAACGTACATACGAGACATTTCACCTTCTTGACCTTCTTGAACGAATGCTTCAAATTGATGTTTCATTTCTTCATAAGTGCGAGTTGTAGTAAAAGCTTTACGGCGTTCTGAAAAGCCTTCTAGATCTTTATTATCTTTATTTCTACTTACAAATAGTACAACTGTTAATTTATCAGTTTCAAAATCTTCTCCACGATTCCATTTATTAAAGTTACCCATTGTTTTTACCTCTTATTTTCTTTTTTTCTTTATGTTTTAATTATATACCATTATTTTTTATTTGTCAACACTTAAAATAAAAAAAATAAAATTATTTTTCTTCAGTTTTTATATTAAAATTTTAGCTAAGCTTGAGGTAATGAAAAAATTTTTTTGTCATGTTTTCTAAATTAAAACATTGATAGATTAACCTTTTACCTCAAAAAAATTGCCCATAGTGTATATATACTTATCATTATTTAAAATTTAACCTTAAATTTATATTTTATATATACCTAAAACATTCTATATTGACCTAAGTTTGTTTATTTTTATTTCTTAATAATATCTATCATTTTTTCTGTAGATTTCACGTGGAAGTAAGATTTCTTATTTATGATAATTAGAAAAATGGTGTTTTTCATGGTTAATAGATAGTATGTATTATGGCTAAAAATTACATCTACGAAAAATAAGATTAAAATTTTTTATTTTTAAAGTAAATAAAAATGAGGTTGAAAATAAAACCTCATTTTTTAATAGTTATAGTTTAAGCAAGTTTAAGACCAAGAGAAGTAGTTTCAAGATAATCCTCAGCTACCCAGCGATTTCCACAACAATTTTCAAAATAAAGTGTTTCGCCTTCAAGTCCTCTTTCTTTGGCCCATTAATAAAATTCTTCTACTGTCATATTTTTTTACCTCGTTTTATTTTATGTATTAATTATATAATAATGTTTTTTATTTGTCAACTGAAAAAGAATTATTTTTATTTTATCAATATAAAAATCCATAAAAATATTTTTCTATGGATTCTATAAAACAATTTCAATTAAAGAATATTATTTTAAATTTTTAATTTGAATTATTTACTTCATTGAAAATTTTGAAATTTAAATTTTCCTTATCAGGCATAATAGCATAAATAACTTTATTGAAATATTTATTTTCCAATTCTTTTTTAAATAATTCAGCAACTTCTTTAGGGTCTTGAGAAAATACTCCACAACCAAATGCACCTAGAATCAAAGTTTCAATATTATTCTTTTTAGCAATATTAATAATAAATTCAATTCTTGATTTCAATGCTTCATAATTTTCTTCTTTTGTTGCTTTTTCTTGTTTTCTTCTATTTGGAGCTGCTACTGTAATAACTGAAACATTTTTAATTTCATTATTTCTTTCAAACAAAATATTTGAAGAATAAATTCCTTTATCGTAAAATAAATAATCGTTAAAATTATTCCAATTTACAGAGTAATAATCTTTAAATTTTTCTGCAGATAAAACGTTATATAGGGTTGATTCACTACATAATGCTTCTTCTTGAGCCATTGTTCCCCAAATATAACCTCCACCTGGATTATAAAATGAAGCAAAATTCAAAACTGCAGTTTTATTATCAACATGCTTAAAAATTGCTGAAACCGTATCCAAATTTTCAATAATAATATTTTCAGTTTTTTTATCCTTATCAACCTCTAATTTACTATTATAAATAATCGATTCATTAATTGATTTTTTAATATCATCCTGATAAAGCAATTCCATTTCTTTAATATGTTCTTTTGCTTTTGCTGCTCTTTCTTCATTTCCAAATTTATTCATAATTTATAACCTTCTTTCTTTTATTTAATGTTCTTGATAAAAGGATAGACAATTTTTTCAAAAGTATCTAATTCATCAATAACAGATTTTGTTTTATCAAGTTCTTTATAAGTAGAAAAATTACAATTAAATAAACTTGATTCATAATTATTATCCCAAAATTTTTTTACAATTTCATAAGGCAAAGAAAAATCTTTTCCGAATTGAGATTTCGTTTGGAAGACAATATTATTATTTTTATTGTAATAAATATCTAATTTATTATTAGGAGAAACTTCAATTGAAATATAAGTAAAATCTTCTTTTTGATTAAAAGTAGGATTTCCAAATTTTTTCAAGGTTTCAAATTCACGATTATAAATACTTTTAAGGATATTATATTGTAAATTTTGTTCTTGTTCTTTATTCATATTTTCCAACCTTCTTTATTCAAATTATTAGCGATTTTTCATAAGATATAGACGTTTTTCTTCCATTTCTTCGGCAGTTAAATTTTTCTTAGCATAACTTTTAGCATCTACGCCAAATTCAAGACCTAAACGAATTTGTAACATTTGTTCCCAAGTAAAATAAGGTTTTGCATAAATTGAAGCTTTTACATTATTTTCCAAACCCTGGCGAATTTCTACCATTTGGTCTACATTATATTCAGGTTTTGCATAGAGTTTAGCATTTACCCCGAAACCAACTCCTAATAAAATGTGATATTTTTGAGCATCTGTTAAATCTTTACCTTCAATTAATTTTTCATATTTTTCAAATTGTTTTTCAGTTAATTCCATTTTATTTACCTCTTGTTGTTTTTCTTTATGTATTTATTATATAACATTATTTTCTATTTGTCAATGAAAAAGACAAAAAAATAATTTTTCTTTCGATTTTTATTGAAATTTAAAATGGACCTTAAAATTTTAAAAATAAAAAACAGGTAGTTTAAATTCTACCTGTTAATCAAACCAAACGTAAGGGTCTAGTTCAACTTTTAGATTTCTACAAAGTTTTGCAAGATCTTTATAATCTTTACCAAAAACCTCTTCTGTTAGTTTTTCAGAGCTGTCCCCATAAGCTTTTTTGGAAAGTTCTAGAGATTTTAATTTTTTATCAGTTCGAACGTCTTCAGCTTCACAATAGAATCCATGTTTTTCTAGGAGTTTTGCAAGTTCTTCACGTTTTTGTTGAACTGTCATTCCTGTTACTTTTACCATTTGTTTTACCAACTTTCTTTTTTGTTTTTCTTTATGTTTTAATTATATACTATTGTTTTGTATTTGTCAATAGAAAAATAAAAATATTTTTCGTTTAATTTTATATTAAATTTTGAGGTTTACCTGAAAAATAACAAGAATTTTTTTTGTCATGTTTTCTGAGGTGAAACGTTGATAGATTAACCTTTTGTCTCGAAAAATTTGCCCGTAGTGTATATATATCTATCATTTTTTAATTTAAACCTTAGATTTATATTAAATTTCAGGCTCTTGTAATTCTAACTTATATATACAATCAATCCTTCTCATATATATAAGTAAGTAATTCATATTAATACAACTAACAGTTTATCATTCATCCCATTAATATTTAAATTACTTTCTCTACTAGATTCTTCTCAGGTAAAATAAAATTTCACTCTTACAAAACTATTCCCCGTTTGAAATCCATAAATTCCATTCAGACATTGAGTTTCTAAGAATCCCATTGCTTATCTAATATTTATTTTTTTTATTAGATTGGGACCGAACCTTCGCCCCATGACCATGTTTCACAACAATAGCCTATTATTGAATAAGATATTTATATTGTTTTAAATTCTCTACAGCATTATCATCTCGTTCTAGTATTTCTCCACATGAATAACATTTATATTCATTATGCTTGTTCCCATGCTTGTCTCCTGATAAACCTAATTTTTCATCACCAGTTTTTATATGACCACAACTTGAACATCTTTGTGTGGATGGGTAAAACTTATCAGCCTTTATAAATTCAATATTTGTCTGATTAAACTTAACTTCTATTTTCTGTTTAAATCTGCCAAATAATGAACGATGTAAACTCTTACACATACGTCTATTCATCTTCATACCGTTTACATCTAAATCTTCTATCGTGACTGATGAATAATTTTCGTTTAAATATTGAATAAATTTATTTAATATTTCTTCTTGTAAATTATAAGCTCTTGCATAACTTTTACTTAATTTGGTTTTCATCTTCGCATAAGTTTTACTTCGCTTCCAATCTTTATTCCCTAATCTCTTCTTTGATAATACCCTACTGTAATGTTTTATTAATCTATATTGATTTAATAATTCATTATTAAGTGTTGACCAATCTTCATATCCACCTTCTACTTTATTATAACGAAATCCTCGTATATTCGCATCTATTCCACATTCTGGCTTATTACTCCTATCCTTATCAAATCTTGACCTGTACTTTCTTTCACTCTCCTCATCTAACTTAACTGTTAAACTTACAAACCATTTACCATTCCTATTGCAATTTACTGTCGCTCCTGTTATCTTACCACCAAATCTTAATTTTTCTCCCATCCTGATTTTACTAAATATAATAGGATTTGATGGCTTAATACCAGTTAATTTAGATATGATTGCTTTAGGTATTAATAATTCATTATTTTTACTTATTTTTATACCTTCAAAAGCAAAAGACATTTTTTGATTCTTTTTCTTTTTAAATTTAGGCATTTTATGATTTGGCATTTTAGGGTTAAGTGCATTTTTTATTGATTTTACAACATCAGTTGCCACGGATTCAATTAATTTACTAGCATAATTATACTCCCATTCTTTTTTAGTTCTAACCATATTATCTCTAACTAAACTCATGTGTGGGTAATATTTATTATAAAATATCTTCTTTTCTTTATCATCTAACAAATCAAAATCTTTATATTTTGCTTTTTCTTCTTTATATTTAAGCCATAATTCTTTTTGTACTACTATTGCTTTATTATACAAATAACGCTTATATCCTATATACTTTTTGAAATTTTCTATATCTTTATCTGTCGGATATATCCTTATCTTCTGACTTAATATTATCATCCATTCCTCCTTCCTCTATTATTATCTGATTCTTATGACTTCGTAATTCGTACATTTTACCACTGAATGACGATAACAACATTATCATATCCTCAGTTAATTCTTGTTCAATTGATTTTTCTTTATCTTCATTCAGTACAATTATATCTACATCATGTTTCTTGCAAATCTTTTCTATTGTCTCATATCCAAATCTTGATAATCTTTCTTTATATGTAATAAATATACGATTTACTTTGTCTTCCATTACCAAATCTAACAATTTGTTCATCTTTTTCCTGTTTGAATTTAATCCACTTCCTTGTTCTTTCAATATTAAAGGATTATTTAAATTAGGAACTTGTTCTATAATTGATAATACCTGCCTATCTAAATCACCACTATCTACTTGCTTCCGTGTTGATACCCTAGCATATACTATATCCATCTTATTTTTATCAGGTAAATCAATATAAAGATGTTGTTGTTTTAGAAAATCAATTAAATCCTCCTTTGAGATTACTCGTCTATTTGTATCAGTACGTGAGAATTTAATTTTTCCTTTTTTATCCCATCTCATTATTGTCATTGGGACTACTCCTAATAATTTCGCTACTTCTCCTGTACTGTAATATCTTTTATTCAATTCGTTCTTACTTATCATTTTTTATCCTCCTGTATATATTATATCAATAAAATTTTCTTTTGTAAACTATTGTTGTATTTTCTACTTACTGTTAATACCACAATAATATCTGTTTGTAAGATTTTCTTTTAATATTTTAGGTTTGAACTATAAAGGAAAAATAAAAGAAAACTTATTTTATATATTTCTTATTTAACAATAATTTATATATTTGATTTTTGAAGAATGAACTTATATAAAATAAACTATTTATATAAACCTAAAAAAATAAGAATTTATATATAAGAATCTTAGCAGTTCTGAATAATATTAATAAAGAATTAATTAAATATATTTAAAATCTTTAATGAATTACAAATTAAAATTTATATATACCTCAGACATTATAGATTGACCTGGATTCATTTATTTTTCTTTCTTAATAATATCTATCATTTTGTCTGTAGATTACACGTAGACGTTAAAATCTGTATTTATGATGAATTATACAGAAAATACAAAATCAGTATTTTTCATACTAAATAGATAGTACGTATTATGGTTCAAAAATACATCTACAAAAAAATAAAAATTAAAATTTTTTGTTTTTGCATATTGACAAATTTAAAACAAAAGTATATAATAAAAATATAAAAAAAACGAGGTTAAAAAATGAAATTAATTGAAACTTATAAAAAGGTTATAAACCATCAAATAGGATATACGTTAATTGGAGAAGAAGCTTTTGCTGAACTTGGTAATTTGAAGCGTTTACAAATTTATGTTTTTCCAGATCTCGATAAACTGGAAATTGGTAAAAAAGTACCTGAAAATTTAAATGAATTATCAAATGGATTATGGATTGATTTAAGCTATAATTTTGGTGACCGTTATTACCCATTAATTTTGCACGTGAAAAATGGAATTTTGCTATCTGTTCGAACTGATAAAAGGAATCCCGATGAAGATTGCTCTGAACAAGAAGCAATTGGTTATTATCCTTTTATGGAATAATATTTATAAAATCAAAGCTTTCTTATTAAGTTGAGAAGGCTTTTTTATATTTAATCTCAAAAAAAGAAATAAAATAATTTATTTCTTTTGATTTTTATGAGACCTGCGCGTGATAATTAGTTAAACTCTTCCTTATAAACAGACCTGCATTCATTTAAAATATATTCATAATCAAAATTTTCTAGATCTGAAATAGAATAAGATAAAACATAAAATTTTCGGTTTGCATTTATTATATAAAAATCTAATTCTAAATAAGATAAATCTAAACTATTATCTAAATCTAATTCAACTAAAATATTATAATTTTTATTTCTATTTTTTTTATTAATAACTAAATTAATATTAGTTATTTCTTTTTCTACTTCTTCAATAAAAGAGAAAATAGATTTATCTAATTCTTTTGCTTTATTTTGTAAATTTAATAAATTATTCATTATTTCTTACTCCATAGTTTTTTACGAATTGACTGCATTTCTTTCCAACCAATACTAGGATTTAAATAAGGACTTACATCAAGACCCTTTTCTAGCCCAAACCTAATTTCTTGCATTTGAGAGTAATTGAAATCAAGTTGAGCATAAATAGAAACATCTACTTTACTTTCTAATCCTAATCTTATTTGAAACATTTGAGCAGGATTAAAATCAGGTTTAGCATACCAAGAAATATCTAGATCTTTTTGTAGGCTCCAACGAATTTCACTCATTTGATTAGCGACAAATTCAGATTTTGCATAAATAGAGACATCAACTTTGTTTTTTAAACCTAACCTAATTTGAAGCATTTGAGTCCAATAAAATTCTGGCCTTGCATATAAGGAAATATCTACACCTTGTTCTAGACCTAATCTGATTTGTTTCATTTGTTCTTCTTTGAATTTAGTTGATAAATAAGAAGAAATATCTATCCCATTAATCAAACCAGATCTTATTTGATAAAGTTGACCTTCATTAAAATTATATTCAAATGTAATTTCATTGTAGATTTTTTCTTGTTCTTCATTCATTATTTATTACTTTCTAGTTCTAACCTTATTCTTTCCATTTCTCCATAATCAATAGTAGGATTTAAATAAGAACTAACGTCTATTCCATTTTCTAATCCTAATCTGATTTCTAGCATTTGTTGAGCATTAAATTCAGGTCTTGCATATAAAGAAACATTAAGATTCTTTTCTAATCCTAACCGAATTTCCGACATCTTCGTCCAATTAAATTCAGACTTAGAATAAATAGAAACATCAATACTACTTTCTAATCCAAAACGAATTTGTTCCATTTGCCATTCATCAAACTCAGGACTTGCATACCATGACACATCAAGATTTTGTTCCAAACCTAAGCGAATTTGCTGCATTCGGAAGAAAGAAAATCCCGGATTAGCATAAATACTCACATCGAGATTATCTTCTAATCCATAACGAATCTCTGCCATCTGCCAATCATTAAATTCAACTTTAGCGTAAATAGTTACATCTAAATTATCTTCTAAACCCTTACGAATCTGTTCCATTTGTTCCCATGTAAATTCAGGTTTAGTATAAATAGAGACCTCTAATTTTCTTTTAAGACCCATGCCAATTTCATTCATTTGATTTGCATTATATTCTGCCTTTGCATAAATGGAAACATCAAGACCTTGTTCTAAACCCCAGCGAATTAACCCCATTTGTGACCAATCAAATTCGGGTTTAGAGTACAATGATACTTCTAATCCTTTTTGTAGGCCTGATTCTATTTCATCTTTTTGCCATTGAGTAAAATTATATTGAGATATAAGTTCATTATAGATTAATTGTTGTTCTTCATTCATTATTTATTACTTCCTAATTCTAACCTGATTCTTAGCATTTCTTTATAATCAATACTAGGGTTTAAATAAGGGCTAACATCAAGGCCTTTTTTTAAACCTATACGAATTTCTCTCATTTGTAAAGGACTAAATTCAGACTTAGCATATAATGAAACATCGAGATTATCTTCTAATCCATAACGAATCTCTTCCATTTGACCATCATTAAATTCAGCTTTAGCGTAAATACTTACATCTAAATTATCTTCTAAACCCAAACGAATTTGATTCATTTGTTCCCAATTATATTCAGGTTTAGCATATAAAGAGACATCAATCCCTTGTTTGAGTCCTGCTCCAATTTCAGACATTTGATAGGAATTAAATTCAGGTTTTGCATAAACACTTACATCAAGACAATCTTCTAGACCCATTCGTATTTCTTCCATTTGTTTATAATTAAATTCTGGTTTTGCATACAATGATACGTCTAAACCTTTTTCTAACCCATCACGAATTTGTAGAATTTTTGACCATTGAGTAAAATAATTGTTGTTGTTCATTAATTACCTATTTCCTTTTAATTCTAATCTTATTCTTTCCATTTCTCTCCAATCAATACTTGGATTTAAATAAGATTCAACATCTACTTTATTCCATAATCCAAGTTTTATTTGTATCATTTGATTAGGCTTAAATTCTGGATTCGCAAAATATTCTACTGGAAATTTTTCTTCAAGAGCTAATTTGATTTGAAACATTTGTTCGGCATTAAATTCAGGTCTTGCATACCATGATACATCCAAACCTTTTTCTAATCCTGATTTTATTTCTTCCATTTGATAACAATTAAATTCTGGATTTGCATACCATGATACATCTAATTTCTTTTGTAGTCCCTCATATATTATTTTTAAAGCTTCACAAGAAAAATTTAGGATATTTGAATGGAAACCCTCAATTAAACAATATCTAATATATTTCATCTGCACATAATAAATATTTTCATTTGAATAACAGGAAACATCTAATCCAGATTCTAAGCCTAACCTAATTTCACGCATTTGGTCTTCATTAAAATCAGGTCTTGCATACCAACTAACATCAATATTATTTTCTAGCCCTAATTCAATTTCTACTAATTTTCCATAGTTAAAATTTTCATTTAGAACATAAGAAGTGAAATCAAGATTTTTCATTAAAGATTTTGTTAAAAGCATTAATTTCATTTTATCTTTCTTATCAATTTTCTTTTCAAGGCAATTTCTAAAACCCTTCATTTGTTTCCAGGTATATTCAGGTTTAGCATACCATGATACTTTCAATCCTTCAAATAATCCCTTTTTAATTTGTATTTTCTGTTTTTCATCAAAATTATATTTATTATATAAATTATCCATTATTTATTACCTTCTAAATTTTTACGAATTTTATTCATTTCTTGAAAATTAATATTAGGATTTAAATATGTTTCAACATCTAATCCCGAAACCAATCCTAAACGAATTTGTTCCATTTGCCAAGCATTAAATTCAAAGTTTGCATATAATGAAACATTAATATTATTTTTTAGTCCCAAACGAATTTGATTTATTTGACCTAAAGTAAAATCAGGATTAATATATAAATTCATATTTAAACCATCTTTTAAACCTTGACGAATTTCTCTCATTTTCAAATCACTAAATTCAGGACAAGAATAATTTAAAATATCTATACCTTGTTCTAATGATACCCTTAATTCTTTCATTTGAAGTTCATTAAATTCAGGCTTTGCATACAAGGAAACATTTAGACCTTGATTTAACCCTAATTTTATTTGATTTTTTTGTCCTTCGTTAAAATTATATTTTGAAATAATTTCATTATATAAATTTTCTTTTTCTTGATTCATTTTTAGATATAATTTCATTATAAATTAATTCCTGTTATTTATTTCCTTGCAATTCCAACCTAATTTGTTTCATTTCTCCCCAACTAATACCTGGATTTAAATAGGGAACAACATCAACTTGATTCTCTAAACCTAATCTTATTTGTTTCATTTGAAAACCGTCAAATTCAGGTCTTGCATAAATACTTATATCTAAACTTTCGCAAAGACCTAACCTAATTTGGCACATTTGGTTAAAATCAAATTCAGTTATTGTGTATAATGAAACATCAATATTGCCCATTAAACCCTCTTTTATCTCATTCATTTGTTGCCATTCATATTCAGGTTTAGCATAAATAGAAACATCAAGTCCATCTTCTAGACCTTCACGAATTTGTGCCATTTGATAAGTAGAAAATTCGGGTTTTGCATACCATGAGACATTAAGTTTACCTTCCAATCCCCATCTAATTTCACTCATTTTTTGCCATGTGTATTCAGGCTTTGCATACCATGAGACATCAAGACTCTTTTTTAATCCTAATTCTATTTCATCTTTTTGGTTTTCATTAAAATTATATTTAGAAATAATTTCATTATAGGTTAATTGTTGCTCTTCGTTCATTTTCTAATTCCAACCCAATTCTTACTGTATTTTTGATTTTTCTTTAACAAGTAAATAATATTTTCCATTTTTATTAACGAGATAACATTCATAATTTTCTTTTTCATGGGCGTCCTCAACAATCAAGTACGCAATAGGAGATAAACAAAGTAATATAACGATAACAAATAATATTAGATCCATTTTTAACCCTTTCTTAGTTTCAACATAATTCTTTCCATTTCTTCCCAATCAATATTTGGATTTAAATATGATTCAACATTTAATCCTGTTTCTAGACCTAAACGAATTACTGACATTTGCAACCATTCAAATTCAGGAGTTGCATAAAGAGATACATCAATTTCTTTTTGTAGGCCCAAACGAATTTGGTGCATTTGTTCCCAATTAAAATCAGGATTAGAATATAAAGAAACATTAAGATTTTGATCTAAACCTTGTCTTATTTCTCGCATTTGTAAAGCATTAAATTCAGGTTTTGCATAAACAGTTATATCTAGATTTCTTTGTAAACCTTTTCTTACTTCATATTTTTGAAGGTGGTTTAGATCCTTATTTTCCAATATAAATTTTTTATATAATTCTTCATTCATTTTTATTTTATTTTAATTATTAGTTTTTGTTTCTTACTGATTCTAATTCTAGTTCTCGTTCTAACCTAATTCTAAACCTTTACGAATATCTTCCATTTGTCCATCATCAAATTCCGGGTTAGCATAAATATTTACATCTAAATTAGCTTCTAAGCCTTTACGAATTTCACACATTTGGTATTCATTATATTCAGGTCTAGCAAAAATAGAAACATCAACTTTACTTTTTAGACCCTCACGAACCTCAATTATTTGGTCTTCATTATATTCTGGTTTAGCATAAATTTTAACATCTAATTTCTCTACTAAACCCCTACAAATAAAATCCATTTGTTTCCAATTAAATTCAGGTTTATTATAATAAGAAACATCAATTTTATTTTCTAAACCTAACCTGACCTCTTCCATTTGTTGATAAGAAAGCTCAGGATTAGCGTAAATTGAAACATCTAAATTCTTTACTAATCCTATCTTAATCTCCAACATTTGCCAATATGTAAAATAAGGTTTAGCATAAATTGATACATTTACTCCAGCTATTAACCCTTTACGAATTTGAACCATTTAGTCTGAATTAAATAATGGGTTTAAGTAAGTAGTAACATCCAATCCTTTTTCTAAACCAAACCTAATTTCTCTTAATTGCATATAAGTGAACTACTCCTACCTACATTATCACTTAGAGATAGGAGCTTCTTGGGTAATATGCTGACTTACTGATTAGCTGACTAATCAACAGAGGTTACATAAATTTACCAAGCTATCCCCGTAGTCCCTACGGTTGTATTGTTTTTTTTCTAATTTACACTAAACGCAAACCTTCATTAAGAATATTGATACTTGCGTTAATATCTCTATCATGGTGACTACCACAATTTTCACAAGTCCAATCTCTAACAGAAAGAGGTTTCTTTCCTGAATTAAAACCACAGTCTGAACAAAGTTGAGAAGAAGGATACCAGCGACTAATTTTGGACACTTGTTTTTCGTACCACTTAGCTTTGTATTCCAACATTCTTACAAATTCAGACCACGAAACATCACCTATAGCTTTTGCTAATTTATGGTTTTTCATGAGATTTTTACTTGACAAATCTTCAATACACAAAATGTCGTGGTTCTTGATAAGATATGTACTGAGTTTATGAAGAAAATCTCTACGCATATTAGCGATTTTCTCATGTGTTTTAGCGGCTTTAATTCGTTGCTTTTGGTAATTCTTACTATCAGAGAGCTTTCTCCCTGATTTCTTAGCTACTAAAGCTCTGCGAGATAAAATCTTTTGTTCTTTAGTCAGTTTCTTTGACAACTTCTTGAAAAAACGTTCATTACCAATCTTCTCTCCAGTTGAAAGAATAGCAAAATCAGAAAGTCCAAGATCGATACCTACTGATGAACTGGTTTTTAAAAGTGGAGTAATTTCAGTTTCACACAAAATTGAAACATAATATTTACCTGTTGTTGTCATTAAGATTGTTGCACTCTTAATAACACCTTTAATTTGACGATGTGCTTTTACACGTACCCATCCAACTTTAGGTAATTTTACATAACCGTTTTCTAAAGCAATACTACCTTTCTGATTATTGGTTTTGTAGGACTGGCTATGATTCTTTTTCTTGAACTTAGGAAAACCAAAACCTGATTGAAAGAAACTTTTATAAGCTTTCTGAAGATTGAGCTGTACATTAGATAACGCTAAACTATCTACTTCCTTTAACCAATGAAAATCTTTCTTGTATTGTGCTGGTGTATTATGTAGGGTTTCTCCAGTTTTTTCATAGTGTTTAATTTTATCCGCTAACATCATATTCCAAACAGCTCTCGAACAACCAAATGTTTTAGCGAAAAACTGTTTTTGTTCTTCATTAGGATATAACCTAAATTTGTAAGCTTTTTGTCTAATAGCCATTTCTCTTTCCCTTGATTTTCGATATATTGACGACTTATTGGAGCAACCCCTTTACATCCCACCACCTAAGAGGTGAGGGGACTTACAGGTAAGATGTATTTATAAATGCTATAACAAATATAAAATATAATAATGTAAATATTTGAAGAATAAAATATAAATCTTTAATTTTATTTAGCATATTAAATTTTGTAGAATTTATTATATAGTGGAGCCCATAGAGATGCAATTACAACACGGTCAATACGTTCAATTTCAGGGAATAGATTCTTAATATAAGCATTACGTTTATTTTTAAGATTCATATATTTATTAGACAATTTTTTATTTTCTTTCAAAAGTTGAGTTTTTACATCTTTCATCAAAATGTAAAGTTCTTTTTGTTTGTTTTCTTCAACTTCTGTTACTTTTTTTCTCAAATCTTCTTTAATCATGTTCTTTACCTCTTGTTTTTCTTTATGTATATATTATATAACTTTATTTTCTATTTGTCAATAATAAAAATTAAAAAAAATAAGATAATTTAATCTTATTTTTTATTATTTATTTTCCAAAGATTCACGGATTCTTTCCATATCTTCCCATTCAATACCTGGATTTAAATAAGTAGTAACATCAATATTATTTTTTAGTCCAAACCGAATTTGTTCCATTTGTAAATAATCAAAAACTAATTTAGCATAAATAGAAACATTTAAGCTTTCTTCTAAACCTTTACGAATCTGTTCCATTTGTCGATAATTAAATTCAGGTTTAAAGTAAATCGAAATATCAATTCCTTTTTCTAAACCTAGCATGATTTCTTTCATTTGTTCAGCATAAAATTCTGTTTTAGCGTAAATTGTTACATCAATATTATTTAATAAGCCATAACGAATTTGAAACATCTGATAAGAATTAAATTCAGGTTTTGCATAAATGCTTACATTTAATCCTTCTTCTAAGCCCAAACGGATTTGTCTCATTTGAGCACTATTAAACTTAGGTTTCGCATAAATTTCCACATTTAATCCTTTTCCCAAACCTAAAAAGATTTCTTCTGCTTGACCTTCATCATAATCATATTTTAAAAAAATTTCATTATATTTTTCTTGTTGTTTTTCAGTTAATTTCATTTCATTTACCTCATATTGTTTTTCTTTATGTATTTATTATATAACATTGTTTTTATTTTATCAATAATAAAAATAAAAAAAAAGAAATAAATTTCAAATTTACTTCTATTGATTGTTATTTGAAATCTTCTAGGTTTGCTTTACGAACAAATTTACCAAAAATTTGAGTAGTCCAACCATTATCGTGACCATGATTGTTACTTATTTTGTATTGTTTTCCACTAATTCCGGTAACTAAATGCAAGTAAATATTACCTTTAACTTTGCATAGAACTATATCTCTTTTCTTTATTTTTGTTTCTTTAGATACAGGTTCAACAATTACAGCTTCTCCTGATTTTAGTTTTGGCGTCATGGAATTACCTTTACCTTTTACAATAACTGTTTCATTATTCAAAAGATGTTCAATTGTTTCTTTGTTTTCTCCACCAATAAAATATCTTGCCATTTTCTTCACCTCCTTTCTATTTATTTCTTTTTATTTTTCTACGTATTTGTTCCATTTCTTTCCAATCAATATTAGGATTTAAATACGGAGTTACATCTAACCTGTCTTCTAAACCTAAACGAATTTGAGTCATTTGAGCGCCATTAAATTCAAAGTTTGCATATAATGAAACATCAACATTATTTTCTAAACCAAAACGAATTTCAGCCATTTGATAAGTTCCAAATCCAGGATTAGCATAATAAGTTACATCTAAATCGCTTTCCAGTCCTCTAAATAATTCGTACATTTGAGCAATAGAATATATTGGGGTTGCATATTTTGAAATTTCTACAGGGTTTATACCTTTTTCTAAGGCAAAACGAATTTCTTGCATTTTACCATAATCCAATTCAGGCTTAGCATAAATGGAAATATTAATATTATTTTGTAGACCTAAACGAATTTGAGACATTTGTAAATCATTAAATTCTGGTTTGGCATATAAAGAGACATTAAGATTTCTTTCTAATCCAAATCTTAATTGTTCCATTTGTAAATAATTAAATTCAGGTTTCGCATATTCAGGATTAAACCTAAACGTATTTCTTCCATTTGGAGCCTAGTAAATTCAGGTTTTGCATATAATGAGACATCAATATTACTAATCAGACCTCTTCTTATTTGAACAAGTTGTAGTTCATTAAAAATATTTTTAGATAAAATTTCATTATATAATTTTTCTTGTTCTGGATTCATTATTTATTACTTTCTAGTTTTAATCTTATTCTTTTCATTTCTTCCCAGCAAATATTTGGATTTAAATAAGGTGTAACATCAATTCCATTTTCTAAACCTAACCTAATTTCGTACATTTGACTTTCATTAAATTCAGATGAGACATATAATGAAACATCAATTTTATTTTCCAAACCTAACCTAATTTGCCACATTTGATAACAGCTAAATTCTGATTTAGCATACAATGATATATCTAAACCCTTTTCTAAACCCTCACAAATTTCTAGCATTTGTTCCCAGTAAAATTCTGGTTTAGCATAAATAGAAACATCTATTCCATCCTCTAACCCTAAACGAATTTGTTTCATTTGACACCAATCAAATTCAGGATTTGCATATAAACTTACATCTAAACCTTCTTCTAAACCTAAACGTATTTCTCTCATTTGTAAATCTTTAAATTCAGATTTTGCAAAAATAGAAACATCAATATTATTTTCTAGACCTAATCTAACTTGTTCTTTTTGCCATTCATCAAAATTACATTTAGATACAAGCTCATTATAGATTATTTCTTGTTCTCTGTTCATTATTTATTACTTTCTAGTTCTAATCTTATTCTTTTCATTTCTTCATTGTTAATACTTGGATTTAAATAGAATGTAATATCTATTCCATTTTTAATACCTAACCTAATTTCCCTCATTTGTAAATCATCAAATTCAGATCTAGCATATAGACTAACATCTAAATTTTTTCTAAGGCCTTCTATAATTTGAGTCATTTGTTCATCATAAAACTCTGGTTTAGCGTACCAACTAACATCTAACCCCTCTTCTAAACCTATCCTTATAAGAAGCATTTTCCAAGAATCAAATTCGGATTTTGCATACCATGATACATCTAAACCTTTAAGTACACCTCTAGAAATTTGATACATTTGTTTATAATTAAATTCTGGTTTGGCAATAGATAGAGACATCAATATTACTTTCTAGGCCATAACGAATTTGTTTCATTTGTTTCCAATTAAATTCTGGTGTAGCGTAAACACTTACATTTAAATTATCATTTAAACCTATATTTATTTCTTCTTCTTGTTTTTCATCAAAATTATATTTAGACATAAGTTTATTATAGATTAATTGTTGTTCTTCATTCATTATCTATTTCTTTCTAATTCTAATCTGATTCTTTCCATTTCTTCCCATTCAATACTTGGATTTAAATAATAAGAAACATCAAGGTCTTTTTCTAATCCAAATCTTATTTCTTCCATTTGACTCCAATTAAATTCAGGGTAAGCATAAATACTCACATCTAAATTTTTTCTGAGACCTTTTATTATTTCTAGTATTTGTAAAGCATTAAATTCAGGTTTTGCATAATTTAAAATGTCTAGTTTTTCCTTTAAACCAATTCTAATGTAAAACATTTTCCAACTATCGAACTCAGGTTTAGAATACCAACTTACATCTAATTCTTCTTCTAAACCTACACGAATTTGGCACATTTGAAATTCATTAAATTCCGTCTTTGCATATAATGAAACATCTAAACCTTGTTCTAATCCAACCCTTATTTCCCCCATTTGGTCTGCATTAAATTCAGGCTTTGCATAAATACTTACATTTAATTCATAATTTAAACCTTGCCTTATTTCTTTCATTTGTTCAGATGAAAATTTAGGTTTAGCATAAATATTTACATTTAAATTGTTTTCAAGGCCTAATTCTATTTGAGATTTTTGTTCTTCATCAAAATTATATTTAGATATAATTTCATTATAAATTCTAGTTTGCCTTTTATTCATTACTTTCTAGCTCCAACTTTATTCTTTTCATTCAATGCCATGTTTTTAAATAAATAGAAACATTAATGCCATTCTTTATTTTCTAGTTCTAACCTGATTCTTTTCATTTCTTCCCAATCAATACCTGGATTTAAATATGTAGTAACATCAATTCCATTTTCTAAACCTAAACTAATTTGTAGCATTTGCATCCATTCAAACTCTGGATTAGCATATAATGATACATCTACATTACGTTCTAGTCCCATCCTAATTTCTGCCATTTGGTCATAAGTAAATTCTGGATTTTCATAATAAGTTACATCTAAACCCTGTTTTAAACCTTTAAATAGCTCAGACATTTTAGGTGAAGTATAAATAGGATCTGCATATTTTAAAACATCTTCTTCATTTACATTATCATTTAAAGCCCAACGAATTTCCCTCATTTCAGGACAACTCAATTCAGGTCTTGCATAAATAGAAACATTAACTTTAGATTTTAAGCCTAAACGAATTTGCTCCATTTGTCCATCGTTAAATTCAGGTGAAGCATACCAACTTACATCAAGGCTCTCTTCAATCCCATAACGAATTTCTTCCATTTGGTTTGCATTAAATTCAGGTGAAGCATATAAGGAAACATCAAGATTTTTAATTAAACCTGAATAAATAACTCCCATTTGTTGATAATTAAATTCTAGTTTAGCATACCATGAAACATCTAAACCTTTTTCTAATCCTTTACGAATTTGAGTCATTTGGTTTTCATGAAATTCAGGATTTAAATAGTATAAAACATTTAACTCATTTCCAAGGCCATAACGTATTTGCCTCATTTGGCTAAAATTATATTTAGGGTCTGCATATAAACTTACATCAAAACCATTTTCTAATCCCATATTTATTTCTAACATTTGTTGCCATGTAAATTCAGGTTTTGCATATATAGAAACATCAAAACCCCCAAATAAACCATTACGAATTTGTCTCATTTGTTCTTCATTAAATTCAGGTTTAGCATATACAGAAACATCTAATTTATCTTCAAGTCCAAAACGAATTTGCTTCATTCGTTTCCAACCAAATTCAGGTATAGCGTAAACTGACACATCAATTCCACTTTCAACACCTAATTTAATTTCTATTTTCTGTCTATCACTAAATTCATATTTAGATACAAGCTTATTGTAGATTTTTTCTTGTTCCTTATTCATTATTTCTTACTTTCTAATTCTAACCTGATTCTTTCCATTTCTTCATAATCAATACCTGGGTTTAAATAAATAGAAACATCAAGTCCTTTTTCTAACCCAAACAGAATTTCTTGCATTTGTAAACAATCAAATTCTGGAGTTGAATATAAACTTACATCTAAACCTTCTTCTAAACCTATCCTTATTACTGCCATTTGGTCGTAAGTAAATTCAGGATTATCATAATAACTTATATTCAAACCTTCTTTTAAACCCTTAAATATTTCATTAAGTTGAAGTGAAGTATATATAGGATTTACATATTTTAAAACATCAGATTTATTTAATTTATCTCTTAATGCCCAACGAATATCTTGCATTACAGCCGCATTTAATTCAGGTTTAGCATAAATACTCACATCAAGATTTTGTTCTAAACCTGACCTAATTTGGTACATTTGTCTCCAATCAAATTCAGGCTTAGCATAAATAGAAATATCTAATTGCTCAATTAAGCCAAACCGAATTTGCTCCATTTGGTCTACATCATATTCAAGTTTTGCATAAATTGAAACATCAACATTACTAATTAAACCTTGACGAATTTGTATCATTTGGGAGAAAGAAAATTCTGGTTTAGCATAAATAGAAACATCGAAACCCTCTTCCAATCCACAACGAATCTGTCTCATTTGCCATTCATTAAATTCAGTCTTTGCATAAATAGAAACATCAATATCTCTATCTAATCCTAATTTTATTTCTTTTCTTTGCTCTTCATCAAAATTATATTTAGATACAAGTTCATTATAGATTAATTCTTGTTCTTTATTCATTATTACTTTCCAATTCTAACCTAATTCTTTTCATTTCGTGCCAATCAATACCAGGGTTTAAATATATAGAAATATCTATTCCATTTTTTAATCCCAACCGAATTTCTAGCATTTGGCTCCAATCAAATTCTGGTTTTGCATACCAACTCACATCTAGGTTCTCTTTTAGACCTGACCTAATTTGTTCCATTTGAAAATTATTAAATTCCAGTTTTGCATAAATTAAAACATTAATATTTTGTTTTAAACCTTTACTGATTTCGTGCATTTGCCAACCATTAAATTCGGGTTTTGCATAAATAGAAACATCTAAATTAGACATTAAACCTTTACATATTTCTTCCATTTGGCTCCAATCAAATTCAGGTTTAGCGTAAATTGTTACATCAACACCAGATAACATTCCATAGCGAATTTCCCCCATTTGCATAAAATCAAATTCTGGTTTTGCATAGATTGTTACATCTAAATCATTTTCTAGACCTAAACGAATTTGTGCCATTTGAAGATCGCTAAATTCTGGTTTTGCATAAGTAAAAACATCTAAACCCTGTTCCAAGCCTAATTCTATTTCTTTTTTTTGGTCTTCATCAAAATTAAATTTAGATACAAGCTCATTATAAATTAATTCTTGGCTTTCATCCATTTTTTATTACCTTTTGTAAAATGCTAAATAAATTATCTTTATGTTTTTTTAATAAAGTTAATTTTTCGAGGTCTGCATCTTCTTGTAATTCTTTAATTTTAAATTCTGCTACAATTACCATCCATTTAACTGTTTCAACTTCATCTTCTGTAAATATTTTTTTGTTCATTTTTTTACCTCTATTAATTCTATTTATTGTTTTCTAGCTCTAACCTTATTCTTACCATTTCTTTCCAATCAATACTAGGATTCAAATAAGAAAAAACATCTATACCATTCTTTAATCCTATCCGAATTTCTGCCATTTGTTGACCATTAAAATCTTCATTGGCATAAATAGTTACATCTAAATTTCGCATTAAACCTTTACGAATCTGTTCCATTTGTTGCCAATCAAATTCAGGTTTAGCGTAAATTGAAATATCTAAATTATCTTTTAATCCTTTTTCAAATTCTGTGATTTGAAGGTCATTGAAATCTGATAAATTTAAACTATTAAAAATTGTTTTATTTCCATTATTCAATAAATAATTTTTAACAAAAGCCATTGTTGAATAATTTAAATTAAAATTGGCATATAATGAAACATCAATACCTTTTTCTAAACCTTCAAGTATTTCTTCCATTTGTTTCCATGTAAATTTAGGGTCTGCATAATAAGAAACATCTAATCCCCGTTTTAAACCCTTGAAAATATTTAACATTTGCAAATCTTCAAATTCAGGATTAGCGTACCATGATACATCTAAACCTTTAAATATACCTAATTTTATTATGAATTTTTGAAATTTATTAAAATAAGATTTACCAATAAATTCATTATATTTTTCTCTTTGTTCAGGAGTTAAAATTATTTGTTCCATTACCTTACCTTCTTTCGTCTAAAATAATAAATCTTTACCTGAATAATCTACTTTGTTTTTATCTATAATTTTCAATAAATCTTCATTAGAAATTTGTTTTTCTTTAGGTAAATATTCTTGTAGTTTTAAGAAATAATCAAGGTTACCTTCATGTAATCTTTTCCCAATATTTGAATAATCTTCATTAAAATAAATTTCAGTAAATAAACCTATTGCCTGACTTCTTGATTTCCCTGCGACACAATGAATTAGAATTTTTTCAAAATCATCATTAGCTTTATGTTTACTTAAATATTCAAATACCTCTTTTGCTTTATTATCATTAAAATATAATCCTTTTTCTACTAAATTATTTAATTCTTCTTTTAACTCTAAAACTCTACTTTCAGGTAAATCAATAAACTCTGAGATTAAAACATCTTTACATAAATCAGTTTTCTTTATTTCAATTGGTAAAATTCTATCGTCATCTCTTATAGAAACTACAATATAAGGTTTTTCAATTTTTAAATTATCAAAATATATTGTTTTTAAAAAATCTTCTGCTGATAAAACTATTATTTTCTTTTTATTCATTGTTTACCTTTTATTTTTATTATATAATATTTTTTGAAATTTATCAATTATTTGGTTAATAAAAAAGGAGAAACATTCTTTTATTTCTCCTGTTTTTGTTCTTCTTTAATTAATCGCATTTCGTACCATTTCAATTCGGGATTCAAAATATTTTTAACTTCTAGATTTTCCTCCAAAGCCAAACGAATTTCTTTCATTTGTAAATGGTTATATTCAGGTTTATAATAGATTGAAACATCAACTTTATGCTCAATTCCTAGACGAATTTCTTTAATTTGACCTGAATCAAATGTTTTATCTAAGAATGAATTAATTTCAATTCCTTTTTCTAGACATTTACGAATTTCAAACATTTTATCTGAATCGTATTTTACTTTAGAATAAACCTCAACTCTTAGTCCTTGTTCTAATCCAATTCTAATTTGTTCCATTTGAAGATAATTCAATTCTTCTTTAGCATAGATTAGGACATCAAGGTTTTTCTCTAAACCAATACGAATTTGTCTCATTTGTTTAGCGTCAAATCCAAGTTTTGCATAAATAGAAATATTTACTTTAGAAATAAAACCTAACATTATTTCTTTCATTTGTGCCCAATTATATTCTGGATTTGAATAAAGATTAATATTTATCCTATTCTCTAACCCTAATCTCAAGCTTTTCATTTGTTTCCAATTATATTTATTAGAGTTAGCATAAAGATTAACATTTAAATCTTTAATTAAGCCATAATAAATTTCTTTTTTTTCATTTTTATTTAAATTATATTTATTAACAATCTCATTAAATAATTCTTCTTTTGTTGAATCTTCAAAAATATAACCTTTAAATTTCATCTCGTTCTACTTTCTTCTTAATAACCAAATTTTAATTTTTATATTCATTTAATTTTTCTTCAATAATATCTTTTGTTTTAGTTAGCTCTGATTTTGGAACAATATACCCATATCCACGTTCAACATCTTTAATTTCATTTTCAGATTTGTAATTCAATAAATAAAAATAATGAGCGTAATATTTCAATTCTTCACTTAATTTTAGCATTCCAACAAAATCGCAGAAGATTGAATTTTTCAAATAAGTAGTGTCCAAACGTTCTTGTGCCCATTTTACATATAAATCGTAAATATAACCAACTACCATTTTTTCTGCTACTGTTAAATCTTTATAATCTTTTCTATCCATTTTGTTTTCCAACTTTCTTATTTGTTTTTCTTTATGTATTTATTATATACCATTATTTTATATTTGTCAATAGAGAAATCAAAAAAAATAAAAGGTAATTTTTTCCTGCAGATTCAACGTAGACGTAAAATTTCGTATTTATGATAATTATACACAAATTAGAAAAATGATGTTTTTCATAGTTAATAGATAGTACGTATTATGGTTTAAAATTACATCTACGAAAAATAAAAAAGAAATTTTTTGTAATAAAAAATGAAGGTAAAAACCCTCATCAACTTTTATTAAAAATTAAATGTAAACAATTATTCCTCTAAATGTTGAGACAGTCTCATAATAAGTAAAAATATTACTCCCACCATTTCGTGCAACTGCTTCATGGTAGCCACCCATGTGGGCATCCATATAAGTTTCTCTTTGTTCTTGATGACGATCGTATTTGAATTGAAACTCAATATTCTCTTTTTTTAAGTAATCTGTAATTGTTTTTGTTGTTTCATCTTTATCACTATTTAATGGAAGAAAAATTATTGTTAAACCTTTAGATGCAGCATTAAGAATTTCATTTTTTAAATTCATAATCAAAGTATTGTTATCTTTTGCGTTTTGTTTGGCTAAATTAATTTCATCTAGAAAGCTCATTATTTTTTTACCTCTATTTCTATTTATATAATTATTATATAAAATATTTCAATAAAAATCAAGAAAGAATAAAAATTTTCATTTCTTTTCTAGGCTTAATCTTATTTGTTTCATTTGTTCAGCATTAAATTCAGGTTTTGTGTATAATGAAACATCAATTTTATTTATTAGACTAGCATAGATAGAAACATCAATACCTTTTTCTAAACCAATCCTAATTTGTCCCATTTGGTCAGCATTATATTCAGGTTTTGCATATAATGAAACATCAATTTTATTTATTAGTCCTAAACGAATTTCTCTTATTTGTTTGCCATTAAATTCGGGTGCATATAATGAGACATCAATATTATTTTCTAAACCAAAACGAATTTGCCTCATTTGATCTTCATCAAATTCAGGCTTTGCATAGATTTCTACATTAAGTTTCTTTTCTAAACCCCAGAAAATTTCTGCCATTTGCCAGCAATTAAATTCTGGTTTTGCATAACTCAAATCAAGATTCTTTTCTATACCTTCTGTTCTTATAATTTCCATTTGGCTCCAAGTAAATTCAGGTTTTGCGTAAATTGAAACATCTAAATTTTGTTCTAAACCAAAACGTATTACTTCCATTTGGCGCCAAGTAAATCCAGGTTTTGCATAAATAGAAACATCTAAATCATTTTCTAATCCTGACTTTATTTCTTCTTTTTGTTTTTCATTAAAGTCATATTTAGATATAAGGTTATTATATATTAATTCTTGTTCTTGATTCATTTAATTCTCCTGTTTTTTATTATATTTTACTTTTATTTTTAATTTTTTGTTAATCTAATTATATGTTTTTTAAATTATGCTCCCATTATTTATTACTTTCTAGTTCTAACCTAATTCTCTGCATTTCTTTCCAATCTATATTAGGATTTAAATAAGCAGTAACATTAATTCCATGCTCTAAACCTCTTCTGATTTGACACATTTGAAAACAATCAAATTCAAAATCAGAATAAAGAGAAACATCTAAATTATTTTCTAGACCTTTACGAATTTCATACATTTGTCCGGCGTCATAGTCAGGAATAGCATAAACACTTACATCAATATTATTTTCTAGACCTTTACAAATTTCTCTCATTTGTAAGTAATCAAATTCAGGTTTTTCATAAATAGAAACATTAACTTTAGATTTTAAACCTTTCCTTATTTGTTCCATTTGCTCCCATGAATATTCATGTTTTGCATATAAAGAGACATCAATATTATTAATTAAACCTCTACGAATTTCAGCCATTTGATGAGGATGAAATTCTTTATAAATAGAAACATCAACACCTCTTTCTAACCCTAACATAATTTCGTGCATTTGTTGCCAATCAAATTCAGGTTTCGCATACAATGAGACATTAAGACCCTTTTTAAGTCCTATTATAATTTCGTCCATTTGCAGATGGTCAAATTCAGGGTTAGCATACCAATTTACGTCTAATTTATTTTGTAAACCAACTATTATTTTTTGTTTTTGATTTTCATCAAAATTATATTTATTTATAAGTTTATTATAAAATACTATTAATTCTTGTTCTGGACTCATTTAATTCTCCTATTTTTTATTTTTATTATATTTTACTTTTATTTTTAACTTTCATTACATTTTTTATTTATTCCTTTCTAATTCTAACCTTATTTTTTCCATTTCTTCATAATCAATACCTGGGTTTAAATAATAAGAAACATCTATTCCATGTTCTAAGCCATAACGTATTTCTTGCATTTGTAAATAATCAAATTCAGGTCTTGCATAAATTGAGACATCAATATTATTAATTAAACCTTCTTCAATTTGAAACATTTGCCATGGGTCAAACTCGGAGGTAGCATAAATTGAAATATCTAAATTCATTTTCAATCCTTCTCTTATTGCCCTCATTTGACCAAAATTATATTCAGGATTTGCGTAAAATGATACATCTAATTTGTCTTGTAAACCTTTTCTTATTTGTAGCATTTGTTGCCAATCAAATTCGGGCTTTGCATACCATGACACATCAATATTTTTCTCTAAACCTAATTTTATTTCATTCATTTGTGCCCAATTAAATTCAAGCCTTGCGTAAAGAGAAACATTCAAACCTCGTTCTAATCCAACTCTTATTTCGCCCATTTGACCAGCAGTAAATTCAGGTTTCGCATAAATTGATACATTAATATTTTGTCCTAATCCAAACCTAATTTCGGACATTTGGCTATCGTTAAATTCAGGTTTTGCATAAATATCTACATTTAAACCTTGCTCTAAACCTAAACGAATTTCTTCCATTTTTCCACATGAATATTCGGGTTTAGCATAAATACTAACATCTACTTCTCTCTTAATTCCATCAATAATTTCTTTCTTTTGAAATTCATCAAAATTATATTTAGATATAAGTTCAATGTAAATTAATTGTTGTTCTTCATTCATTATTTCTTACTTTCTAGATCTAACCTAATTCTTTGCATTTCTTTCCAATCAATACCTGGATTACTATAGATTGAAACATCTAAACCTAACTCTAAACCATAACGAATTTGTTCCATTTGTTCCCATGTAAATTCAAGTTTAGAGTACCATGATATATCTAATTCTTTTTCTAAGCCAAACCTAATTTGTTCCATCTGAAAAGAATCAAATTCAGGTTTAGCATAAATACTTACATCAATTTTATCCTCTAATCCATAACGTATTTCTTGCATTTGTATTTCATCAAATTCAGGTTTAGCATAAATTGAAACATCAACATTGTCAATTAAACCTTCTTTAATTTGAAACATTTGAGGCCAATTAAAATAAGGTTTATTGTAAATAGAAACATCCAAATTTAAATTTAAACCATTTCTTATGGCAAACATTTTTCCATTATCAATTTCAGGTTTTGCGTAAATACTTACATCAATACCTTCTTCTAAACCTTTGCGAATCTGAAACATTTGTTCCCAATTAAATTCAGGTTTTGAGTAAATTGAAACATCAATACCTTTCTCTAATCCTAGGCGAATTTCATCCATTTGTCCGCTGTCAAATTCAGGGTTTGCATAAATGGGAACATTTAAATCTTTTTCCAATCCTAATTCTATTTGTTCTTTTTGAGCTTCATTAAAATTATATTTGGATATAATTTCATTGTAGATTAACTGTTGTTTTTTATTCATTTTATTTTTCTTTCAAGTTTTAATCTGATTCTTTCCATTTCTCCCCATTTAATAGAAGGATTTAAATAAATAGAAACATCAATACCTTTTTGTAATCCTAATCTGATTTGTCTCATTTGTAAACTTTCAAATTCAAGAGATTTATATAAATCAATATCTACATTATATTCCAAACCCTTACGAATCTCATACATCTGAGTACCTGTATATTCAATATTATAATATTTTGAAATGTCTATATTATCTTGTAAACCTAATCTTATTTCTTGCATTTGCCGCCAATCAAAATCAAATTTAACATAAACACTTACATCTAAACAGTTTAATAAGCCCTTACGTATTTCTTGCATTTGTTGCCAATTATATTCAGGCTTAGCATAAATTAAAACATCTAAATTTTTATCTAAACCTCTACTTATTTCATCCATTTGTAAGTGATTAAATTCGGGTTTAGCAAAAATAGAAATATCTTTATTACAAATTAAATTTTTACGAATTTCTTTCATTTCAAGCCAATCAAACTCAGGTTTTGCATACCATGAAACATCAAGATTATCTCCTAAACCTAAACGTATTTCTACCATTTGTTTATAATCAAATTCAGGTTTAGCATAAATTGGAACATTACTAAGATGACTAATTATACCCATTCTTATTTGACTTAATTGAGATTCATTAAAATCATATTTAGAAACTAATTCATTATATAAATTTTCTTGTTCTTTATTCATTATTACTTCCCAATTCTAACCTGATTTTTTCCATTTCTTGCCATTCAATATTAGGATTTAAATATAATTCAACATTTAAACCTTGCTCTAAACCTAAACGAATCTCTTCCATTTGTCTATAATCAAATTCAGGTCTTGCATAAATTAAAATATCTAGATTTCTATTTAATCCTTTTCTGACTTCTTCCATTTGCATCCAATTAAATTCAGGTCTTACATAAACAGAAACATCAATATTATTTTCTAGTCCCAATCTAATTTGTTCCATTTTCCTAGCTTCAAATTCAGGATTGAAATAAATAGTTACATCTACACCTGATTGAAGACCTCTACGAATTTGTGCCATTTGTTGATAATCAAATTCAGGTTTAAAATAAATAGAAACATCTAAATTATCTTCTAAGCCGTAACGAATTTGTTGCATTTGTAAGCAATTATATTCAGGTTTCGCATAAATAGAAACCTCGACATTGTTTTTTAGGCCTAATCTTATTTGTTCTTTTTGCAATATATTAAATTCATATTTGGAGACGAGTTCATTATATATTTCTTTTTGTTCTAGCTTCATTATTTATTACTTTCTAATTCTAACCTAATTCTTCTCATTTCTATCCAATCAATATTTGGATTTAAATAACTAGAAACATCTAACCCATTTAATAACCCAACTCTAATTTGTGCCATTTGAAAAACATTAAATTCATATCTGGCAAAAATAATAACATTTAATTTGTCTTCTAATCCAAACATTATCTGAAACATTTGTTCTTCGTTAAATTCAGGTTTAGAATACCATGATACATCTAAACCTTTTTTCAATCCACCTCTAATTGCTCTCATTTGTTGGTGATTAAATTCTGGTTTAGCATATAAGCGAACATTTAATTTCTTTTTTAAACCTAATTTTATTTCTTCTTTTTGTCTATCATTAAATTCATATTTGGAAACAAGTTCATTATATATTTCTTTTTGTTCTAGATTCATTATTTATTACTCTCTAATTCTAACCTTATTCTTTGCATTTCTTCATAATCAATATTTGGATTTAAATAAGTAGTTACATCAATATTATTTTTTAATCCTAATCTTATTTCTCTCATTTGTCTCCAATGAAATTCTGTGTCAGCATAAATACTAACATCAATTTTATCTTCTAATCCAATTCTGATTTCTTCCATTTGATAGCCTGAAAATTCAATTGAGGAATAAATAGAAACATCAATTTTACTTTCTAACCCTAATTTAATTTGAGACATTTGGTGTTCATTAAATTCAGGTTTAGCATATAATGAGACATCAAGATTTTGTTTTAAACCTTCAATTATTTTCCTCATTTTCCAATGTGTAAATTCAGGGTTAGAATACCATGATACATCAATACCATTTTTTAATCCTGTACGAATTTCATCCATTTGAAATTCATTAAAGTCAGGATTAGCATAAAAGTTTACATCTAAATCCTGTTCTAAGCCCCAACGTATCTGTATCATTTGTTCCCAACTATATTCAGGTTTGGCATAAATTGAAACCTCAAGGTTTTTTACTAAACCTTCAAGAATTTGTTTCATTTGTTCAGATCTAAATTCAGGTTTTGCATACCAACTGACATTAACACCTTTTTCTAGACCTCTATGTATTTCCTGCATTTGAGTCCAATTAAATTCAGGTTTCGCATATAAATTTATATCTAAACTTTTTTCTAAACCTATTCTTATTGTTTGCATTTTCAACCAATGGTATTCAGGTTTAGCGTACCATGATACGTCTAAATTTTCTTGTAAACCTAATTCTATTTGGCACTTTTGTTCTTTATTAAAATTGTATTTAGATACAAGTTTATTATAAATTAGTTCTTGCTCTTTATTCATTATTTTCTAGTTCCAATCTGATTCTTTTCATCTCTTTCCAGTCAATATTTGGATTTAAATAAGTTTCCACATTGATTTTATTTTCTAATCCAAGACGAATTTGACACATTTGCATATAATCAAATTCAGTCCTTGCATAAACAGAAACATCAATTCCATTTTCCAATCCAAATCTTATTTCTCTCATTTGATAACCTGTAAATTCAGATGAAAAATATAATGAAATATCTAATTCTTTTTCTAAACCTAATCTTATTTCAAACATTTGGAAATCGTCAAATTTGAAATCGCTATTAATTTTTCCATAAATTGAAACATCAATACCAGATATTAAACTGAGTCTTAATTGTTCCATTATTCTCCAATTGATTTCAGGTTTTGCATAAATACTTATATTAACATTATTTTCTAAGCCTAAACGAATTTGTTTCATTTGAGACCAAGTAAAGTTTATATTTGCATAAGAGCTAACATCTAATCCCTTTTCTAAACCATCTTTTATCTCCAACATTTGATTAGCATTTAATTTAGAATTTGCATACCATGATACATCTAACCCTTTCTCTAAACCTATACGAACAAGAGACATTTTTTCTGTTGAAAATTCAGGTTTAGCGTACCATGATACATTAAGCCCTTGTTCTAGACCCCTACGGATTTTCTGCATTTGAGTGAAAGAAAATTCAGTCTTAGCATAAATAGAAACATCAAGATTTTGTTCTAACCCTAAACGAATTGCTTTCATGTTTAGCCAATCAAATTCAGGTCTAGCATATAACGAAACATTCAAATTTTCTTGAAAACCCAATTTAATTTGAAATCTTTGTTCTTTATCAAAATCATATCTAGACAAAATTTCATTATAAATTAATTGTTTTTCTTCATTCATTATTTATTACTTTCTAGTTTCAACCTTATTCTTTCCATTTCTTCATAATCAATACCTGGATTTAAATAAATAGTAACATCAATATTGTTTTCTAGACCAAACCTTATTTCTCTCATTTGTTCCCATGTAAATTCAGGGTTAGAGTAAATACTTACATCTAATCCCACCTCTAAACCTAAATTTATTTCTGCCATTTGTTTCCAATTATATTCAGGTTTAATATAAACACTTACATCTAAACATCTCTCTAAACCTAATCTTATTTGTTCCATTTGCATATTGTTAAATTCAGGATTAGAATAAATGGAAACATCAACATTATTTTTTAATCCTTTACGAATTTCTCTCATTTGCCATGAATTAAATTTAATTTTAGAATAAACTGAAACCTCAATATTATTTTCCAGTCCCTTACGAATTTCAATCATTTGCAACCAATCAAATTCAGGTATAGCATAAATTGTTACATCCACTCCTGATTTAATTCCTAATTCAATTTCATCTTTTTGAAAAACATCAAAATTATATTTAGAAATGAGTTTATTGTAGATTAATAGTTGTTCTTCATTCATTATTTATTACCTTCTAATTCTAACTTTATTCTTTCCATTTCTTCCCATTCAATATTAGGATTTGCATAAGTTAAAACATCAATATTACTTTCTAATCCTAAGCTTATTTGAACCATTTGTTCTTTTTTATATTCAATTGTAGAATAAATTGAGACATCAAGATTTCTTTCTAACCCATAACGAATCATGTGCATCTGCTCACAATCGTATTCAGGCTTAGCATAAATGGAAACATCAATATTATCAATTAAACCTTCCTTAATTTCTCTCATTTGTCGAAAATCAAATTCAGGTTTAGCGTAAATACTCACATCTAAACTTTTATCTAAACCATTATAAATTTGGTCCATTTGTAACCAATCAAATTTAGGATTTGCATACCATGACACATCCAATCCACTTATTACTCCTGCCTTTATTACTTCTTTTTGTTCAATTTTAAAATAATAATTTGAAATTGCTCCATAATAATCTTTCATTTGTACTGCATCCATTATTTATTACCTTCTTTTTATATCTTCTTTTACAAAATAATTATACACTATTTTTCTTTACCTGTCAATGGACATTTAAAGTTTTAAAAGATATTATTTTGTCTGTAGATTCAACGTAGACGTTAAATTTCGTATTTATGATGAATTATACAGAAATTACAAAATCGGTCATTTTTACATTCAATAGATAGTACGTATTATAGTTCAAAATTACATCTACAAAAGTTTAAAAGTATAATTTTTTATTTTTAAGATAAATAAAAGAGGTCTCTAATGAAACCTCCTATTTTATATAAACTTATTTCTTTCGACTTCTTTTCTTCTTCTTTTCTGCCTCTTCATCTAATTTATTAACAATTTCATCCATTTTTTCGTAACTATATTCAAGTTTAGCAAAAGATTCTACATCATAACCCCTCTTTAATCCATAACGAATATATCCTAATTGGTGTGAATTGAATCCTTGTTTTGCATAGTCTGAAACATCTACACCATGTTCAAAACCTAATCTAACTTCGTGCATTTCCATCCAACCTAAATCTGAATATTTACCAACATCAAATCCTTTTTCTAATCCTTCTCTCATTTCGTACATTTGCATTGAATTATATTCAGGTTTAGCATATTTTGAAACATCTACACCTGATTCATATCCCATATAAACTTCTTTCATTTGATGATAATTAAATTCAGGGTTAGTATAAATTGAAACATCATATCCAGCTGATAAACCTTTCCTAATTGTTTCCATCTGATTAGAATCGTATTCAGGTTTAGCATAAACACTCACATCAAGACCCTCTTCTAATCCATCATAAATCGCATACATTTGAGAGTAATCATATTCGGGTTTAGCATAAATAGAAGCGTCATATCCTTTTTCTAAACCTTTTACAATTAATTCCATTTCAAGATAATGGAACTCAGGTTTTGCATATAAATCTACATCTAGACCTTCTATCATCCCATATTTTATCATTCCCATTTGACCCATTTCAAATCTCGGGTTAGCAAATTTTGAAATATCTAAACCTTTTTCCATCCCACTTTCTATTGAATCTAATTGTGTATCTCTAAAATCATCTTTATTTAAATTATCATAAATTTCTTTATTCCTAGCTGCTATTTCATTCTTTTTATCGGCATATTCTTGTGCTTCTGCTTTACTTGAAAAATGTTGACTTGAATCTCCTAATGGGCAATTACCTTCTTGTGCTTTACATAATCCAGGTGTTCCATCTTTCTTTACATGATATTTTGCCATCTGTTCCACCTCTTGTTTTTTTTGAAAATATCAAATCTGAACCAATAAAAAGAGGTTTCTAATAAAACCTCCTCTTAAAATTAATTTCATTTAAATATTTTTTACTTTATCCCAAAATTTGTTGTTTGCTTTTACAATTAAATCACTAAATATCTTTTGTTTATTTAAATCAATAGATGCCCTATAATAAAGATTAACATCAGGCCAAATATAAGAATACCTTTTTAATTTTCCATTAGGTTTTTTACATAATAGACCTCCATATTTTGTTCCAAATAAAAAGTCTCTAACATCAACAACATCATCATATTTATCTTTCATTAAAGTATAAGTATCAATAATCTTATTTACTTCTTCAGATAATTTTTTAATCGTATATCCACTAACGGAATCATCATCAATTAAAATATAATTATCTTTATCCAAGTTTAAAGATAAAGGTTTTAAATCTATTTCTTCATTAAAAAATGTACTTTCAACTAAATCCTTAGCATATTTTTGTTGACCTGATAATTCAAAATATCTGCTAATATTTAATTGAATATCTCCTTTGTAATATTTATCTAAACTTATTACTTTATTTTTAAATTTTGGAACATTTGAAATCTGTTTATTAACATCAACCCATTCAATTGATTTAAATGAACTACATAATTTAAAAGCATTTTCAAGATCTCCACAAAACTCTTTATAAGGTTCAATATAATTTTTAGGTAGAAACATTAACCCATCATTTCTTATAGCCAATTTATTATAATTTCTTTTTTCAGGTAAAACAACATTTTTATAACATTTAGAACTTGAATTATTATCAATTTCTTTTGGCACAATATAAATTAAATTAGGAAGGTTAAGTTTGCTATATAATTCTGAAACTTTATTAATATGTTTTTTGTCTCTTATTACACAAATATATAATCTACTATCTGTTAAAGCGGTATATCCAAATTCATATCTATCACTCCCAAAAACATAAACAAGATTTTTAGATTTATTATATAATTCATCCATAATTTGTGTAAAATTTGTATCGTTTTCGTAATAAATATTAGCCCTCAAATCAATATTTAACCAATTGTAATCTCCAATTAATTCTTGAGCTAAATATTGTCTTTCTTCGAGTGTGAATCTTCCATGTTTTTCATTAATATAATTCTGATGAGCTAAAACAAAATAACCAAAATCAACAGTTTTATTCTGTTCTTCAAGCCATTCTTTTGCACTGTTCATCATATTAACATGACCAGAATGTAAGGGAGAAAAACAACCAGTAGTAACAAGACAATAATTATCTGTTACAGGACTGTATTCTTGAGCTTTTAATAAATCAATGCAAGGAAAAGGTTTTATATAACCTGCTTTTTCAGCTATATCCATTCCATAATTATCAATCAATTTTTTATAAATTCTCATTTTCTCCCTCATTCTGTTTCTTTTATTTTAAAATATAAGGTAATCTATTATAATAATCAATATATCCATCTTCTGTTTTTGTTGACCATAAATCTAAATGCACTGCTGGAGAAAGTGAAAAATATTTATGCCTGTTGTAATTATGCAATTTATCTAAAGCATTTTTATAGTCTAAATATTCTTTTTCTGCTTCACCTTCTACATTAACAACAATTGATTTTTGTTTTTCCCCTATATAAAGTTCTACAATATCATAAGGAGCACCAAAAACTTCTGTGTCTACTCGACCGTCATACATATCTCCATTTGGTGTCACTTCCATTATAGATTTAGGAACTCCTAGAATTTCTGAACATTTATATACTTCTGATTTATGAATATCTGAAATTAATTGAACATCAACTAAACCATCTGATGCTTTTCCAACATATCCCAAATAACAACCTTCATCCATATTTGTTGTTCCAACCAAAATAGGTTTATAACCTCTTTCATTTAACAATGAATTTAAGTAATATAAAAAACTTGTTCTAGCATAGGCTCCCATTTGACCTGTTGCCCATGGAGTTGTTTCATAACCTGAATCTTTAGCAGTTTCCTCATAAGAATCAACAAGCTTATTAATTGGAATAATTTCTAATTCAATATTTAAACTTTCACAAAGTTCTTTAGCTCGAGATGTAGCATCCTCTTGATTCGTTAATACATTATCATACAAAGGCATGGCAACAGGTACAATTTTCTTAATAGGAGAATCAGGTAATTTAGAAGCATTTTTAACTAATGCAAGAACAAGAGATGAATCAATTCCACCTGAAACAGCAATAACTGCAGTATCTAATTTGCATTTTCTCATATATTGATTAAGTAATTCTGATTTTTTCTGAATATAATCAATTGGGTTAAAATTCCTTAAAGATCTATACTTTTCAAGCTCTTCAACTAAAGAAAAGTGAATTTTATCATAATTATTTTTATTATATACTTTCATATTAAACCTCCTACAAAAGCCTTGCACCTTCCCATTCCCATTCATACCTAAGTTGTCCATCAGGGAAGAAAATGAGATTACGTTTATTTTCTCCATCATTATGGTCATTATATTTTGTTAAAGCATAAGAAAACATTACATTTTGACCTTTATAATCAAAGACATTTCCAATATTAGGTAATTCCATTAATTTATAACCTTCTGTATTAAGAAAATCATAAATTCTTACTTTATCTTCTTCACTCATTTTATGTTCATCAATCCATGCTTGAGCCGTTTCTCGCCTGTATTCATCATTTAATGGTCTTAATGTAACTTGTGCAACCTTATTTTCTAAAGCAAATTTTAAGTATTCATCAATTTGTTCGGGTGTTGACATCCATGCTTTAGTACAGATCGCTGTCAATCTTACAGAAAATCCAATCTCATGCAAATTTGAAATCAATTCAGGTAAATCAATATATTGTTTTGTTCTTGGGGTATAAACTTCACCGTTAATTTCAGGCCTATTAGAAACAGTTGAAATTAAAATTGTAGACAATCCAAGTTCATACCATTTTTCTAAATAAGGTTTATATTTTTCAAATTTACGAGCCATAGGGATTCCATTAGTTTGTAATTCAATAAAAGGAAACTTATAAGGTTCTAATGTTTCTAAATATTCAGTAATTTGGTCTGGGAATAAAGTCGGTTCCCCTCTTGAGGTAAGCATTACAGTTTGAACTCCTGATGTTTTAGCCAGCTCACAACCTTTTAGTAAATTTCTATGATTAATTTTAGGGACCTCTCTATTTTGAATAGTTGCCAATTCACCTGAAACACAAAACGGGCAAACTGTTACACATCTACTTGTCCCAGCCACAATAGAAAAAACAGAAAATTTCATATTAATTTTAACTCCTTTTTATTCTCTAGTAACAAAATCAATGAAATCTTGAATTTGTTTAATTAATAATTTAGACACACCAACAACATATTTTTCATTGGTTTCAAATCTTATTTGTGCTACCAAATATCCATCAGAAAGAAATAATAAACCATCAACATCATGATAAATGTCTGTAATCTTTTTATATTCAGAAATATCTATATAAATCTGGTATATTTCATAAAATAGTAGCATTTCATTTTCAAATAATTCTTTTAATTCTTTTATATAAGTATTTTTACAACTATTTAAATGTTTAGTATTTTGATTTTTGTTATTATGTCTATCCGAAAATGAAGATAAACTATTCATATCTATTTTTATTTTATTACTAT
>QWCL01000234.1_pt1 | contig 64507 bp, 65 predicted proteins | sample 1972551 | NCBI WGS metagenome assembly QWCL01 (sample SAMN09866709, study PRJNA288562) | Human oral metagenome isolate term2_saliva, whole genome shotgun sequencing... | isolation source: mouth | host: Homo sapiens | place: USA: California
GAAATTAATCTTTTACTTAGAAAATCAGACACAATTTTAATATATCTAATATTATCATCAGTTGGGTCTGAAGCAGCTTTATTTATAGAATATATGACCCTTTCTATTGAACCATTTAATTGTTTATCCATTTTTATTCTCCATTTTTTATTTTGTAAATTTAACGTCTATTACTCTTCGACCTTCATTTGTTCTCTTTAATGTAATTTTACTTTTTCCATATTTAGCTAAAGGTCCCATTTCTTCACGGTATAAACCTTCATCTAAATGTGTATGAAAATCAACAGCTCTCATTTCTTCAACTTTAGCATTATTATTTTCATCTACACTTACTAAATAATAATGTTCATTATAATTTAAGCTAAAGAAATTAATTTTTATTTTTAAATTATCTCTAAATATAATACCTTCTTTAAATGAGTAAATAAGGTTACCTTGATTTAAAAAACCTTTAGAATATAAGCTATCATAATCAAGAGATGTAATATCTTTATTATTAATTTTTTCAGCCAACAAATCAGCAGTAATTTTATTTCTAATAACAAAATAATTATTGTTTGAATTTGTCTCATCACTTACTAAAGTTTGCACTTCTTTAGCTTGAAGAGGGTACCAAACATTTTTATAAATTACACTGCTTACATAAAGAGTTGCTATTAATATTAAAATTAATATTCTTCTATTTTTATTATCCATTTTTAAGTCCTTTTTATTTCTATTTTACCTTGTATAATAAAAAAAATAAAACAAAGTTAAAACTAAAATTGTAAAGGAAAAAATTCTGAAAATATGCATAAACCGGGTGTTTTACCTTTAAACTATGGGAGCATATTATTTGTTATATTTTTCTATAACAAATAAATTATCGACTTATTTAAAAAGTTATTTTCTTAACTTTATGTAACTATTATAACAAACTACCTTTAATTTGTCAATACTTTTTTTTAAAAATTTTTTATTTTTTTAAAGAATAATAAAAAGGTCTAAATTTAATTAGACCTTTTAAATTTTATTTTGCGAAAGAGTTTTCTTCTTCAAGATCCATTCCCATAGATTGAATAAGAACTAAGTTACTTTGAATTTCTTGGATAAGAAATTCAAGCAATTCTTCTTCAGATTTCATTGTGTAACTTGCAAGAGAAGCTCCTGATACCCACATATTAATCATAGCATATACAAAGTTAAATTCTTCTGTATCTTGTAGAACTGAATCAAAATAGTCAATAGCAAGATCTTTAACAGATTCCAATTTTTGAGGATATGGAACATAAGAATAAGATTTAGCTTTTGTAGATTTAGTAGAGCCAGGACCCCAGAAATCATAATCAGTTACAGTACCATTAACATAACCTGATAATAGAGATGTACTTGTAGTTTTAGGGAATACAACTGGAGGTGCAGGGATAACAACTTGTTTAGACCATTCATCAAGAAGATTATTAGAAATAGTTACTGTATCAAGTTCAGTAATTGGAATATAATATTTATAATAACCTTCAGGTGCATTTTTCTTTTTATTAAGATCTGATTTTGTTGTAAATTCGGGCATATCAACATAATCAAGAAGTTCATCTGAGAAAATACCTTCACGAACAAATTCACGAACAGTTACCCAAGAGTGCATTTGAACACTATCTGTATCAAGTCTACCAAATACCAATTGAATCGCATCATTACCTGAGTTTGACAAATCAGTACCAGATGCAAATGCTTCCATTTTGTTATGAGAATGTGTTTCAATATACATACCAATTTGTTTATTCAACAAATCATAATATGGATCTGATTTATCTACTGATGTCAATGTACCTGAATTTTTTTGAATAGGTGTATAACTAAACAAATGTTCTGACCAATAATGAACACCTGGAATATCTTTCAATTTAATTTCTGTTCCATTATCCAAAGTCAAATAATCTTTTTTCAAATCATGATAGAAATTAACTTGAGCTTCTTCTCCGTTGCTTAATGTAATATTACGATACCATTGAATCACATGGAGAATTGCCTCTTTTGGAATTTTTGGTAGATCTGTATTATTTTTAATGGTAATTTTTTCTTCCATTTTTTTATTAACTGGAACTCCATATTTAGATACTAATCCAATACCTGTTCCAAGCCATGAACTACGATGTTCAAAAATACCATTACCTGCAACAATTACAGTTGAAATTTTTCCAAGGGGGGAATTTTCATTAAAATCCTGAGATTTATATTGTTCTAATAGGGCCATTTTTTATTACCTCTTTATATTTTATTTATTTTACTTTTTAATTATATAACATTTTTAAATAAAAGTCAACAGAAAAAGAAAAATATTTTTATTTTTCTTTTAATTTATTTTTAAAATTCAAAAATTAGCCAGGGTTCATCAGCTTTTAATGTAGAATCTGGGAAAACAGTTTTTTCTCCCCAAGACAACTCAGTTTCATAAGCTAAAAATTCAACCTTGTTATCTGTAACTTTAATATGTTTAGCTTTTGGAAAGTCAACCCAAATTGAATGTTCTTTTCCGTCTTCATCAATAAAATCTGTATAAAGACCGTTTGTTTGTACTTTACCAATTTTACGAACTGTTTCAGCACCTTTCCAATTCTTACTTCCTCTAATTGGTGGAATTAAGTTCGTTACTTTTACTTCTTTACCTTTATTTTCAGAAAGATAAGATTTAAAATTTGAAAGATTTTTCATTTTAATGTACCTTCATTTCTTTTTTTCTTTATGTATTTATTATATAACATTATTTTTACCCTGTCAATAAAAAAATAACAAAAAGATATTGATTTTTTCATATAAAAATATTATAATAAATTTATAGAATAATTTGATATTTAAATAAAAAAAGGAGTTAATATATGGAAACAAATAATAATATTGAATCAAAATTATTTCCATTAGTTGAAATACCTCTAAATAAAGGAGAATCGTTACACATTCAAAGAGGTAGTATGGTTTTACATACACCTGGAGTAAAATTATCTACTAAATTGAATGGTGCAGGTATTTTTGCAGCAATTGGTAGATCTCTAACATCAGGAGAATCATTATTTGTAACAAGAGTAGAATCATCACAAGATAATGGAATGATAACAATTGCGCCATCATTACCAGGTGAGGTTGTAAAATTAAATTGTCATGGGGACAATCAATACCATTTAAATGACCGTTCATTCTTAGCATTAGACGGTACTTGTTCATATAAAATGAAATCTCAAAAATTAGGCAATGCTTTATTTGGAGGAACAGGTGGTTTCTTTATTATGACAACAGAAGGTAATGGAACATTATTAGCAGAAGCTTTTGGTTCTATTAAACGTATTGATTTAAATAATGAAGAAATTACAATAGATAACAATCACATTGTCGCATGGTCTACATCATTAGATTATGACATTCACATGGAAAATGGATTTTGGCAATCAATTGGTACAGGAGAAGGATTAGTAAATACATTCAGAGGAACTGGGGAAATTTATGTTCAATCTCTAAATCCAATTACATTTGCTGAAATTGTTTCCGCTGGTAATACACCATCTTAAAAGAGGTAAAATATTATGAAAACAAGAGGTCAAATTAAAGAAGAAGCTAAACAATTAATTAAAACTAATAATTTATTTATAACAATTGGTGTTATAACTTTGCTTTTAGCTTTACCAAGTATATCTGTTCTTTTCCACCAGCCTTTACATCTTTCAAGTAAAACATTTAGTCCGGGTGACTATTTTGCATATTCAGCAGCTACAAATGTATTATCTGTTTTTTCAGGACTTTTTATTGGATTATTTCAAGTTGCAGTTTATGGATATTTATTAGATGTTCTTGACAAGAAAATTGAAATTAGACAAGGATTTTTAAATCAATTAACAGATATTATTAAATCATTCAAACTTAGTAATTTTATTACTGTTTTCTCTGCTGGTGTAATTCAATTTATATTTTCATTCATTCTTATTATATTAAGTTTCATCTTCTTTGTAGTTCCGCCTTTATTCATTATTGCAATATTTATTTCATTGTTTGTCTCTTTTGTATTAAATTATAGTTTCTATATTAGTATTTTTATTTCAAATAGAGGAAATAATGGAGATACAATTTATTCTATTCAAAAAAGTAGAGTATTAATGAATGGGAACAAATTAACTTTATTTATTCAACATTTAAGTTTTATTGGTTTAGAAATATTGAATATTTTCACTTTAGGATTATTGAATATTTACATTAGACCATATATGCTTGCTGCTGATACAATTTTTGCTAAAGACATTTTAGATAAATATGAATCTGAAAAAATTGAAGCTAAAATTGAGCCTACAGTAGAATTAAATAAATAATAAATTAAGCACTATTTAAAATAAATAGTGCTTTTTTGACGATGATATTTTTAAAAAAGTAAGAGGTGAAATTAATGGCAAAATATCACATCAAAAGAAATGGAACACCTGGGGTATGTCATGCACAAGAAGGTAATTGTCCTTTAGGTGGTGTTAAACAACATTACAATTCATTAGAAGAAGCAAATAATGCTGCAGATTTAGTTAATGAAAAAAATATTTTAATTGAAAATCTATCAAATGCAAAAAATAAATTTCAACAAAGAAGAATTGAAAGAAAAATTAGAGAATTAAACTCTGAATTAAATTTACCACCTTATGATGGATATACAACAGAAGAAGAATATAATAAACAAGAACAAAAAAAAATAGATAGAGAAAACTATCTAAAATCTATTGCAGAAAAAGAAGAAAAAGAAAATAAAGAATCTGAAGAAAGAGCAAAAGAATTTTCTAAACTTGAAAAACTAGAAATACCTGAATCAATATTGAAATTAAAATCTAATTATTTATATAATGATAATTACTTTAACAGAGTACAAATGAATGATAAAGGTGTATATAGAGGTGAAAAGAAAGAAGGTTCTAGTGATAATACAGGAACAGCAAAATATGGTTTAGGTAGATATACAACAACTGATAAAAAATATGCTTCTAAATTTGGTAATGTAAGAGAAGTTCATTTAGATGAATTACCCTCCAGACCATTATCATTTAAAGATGAATTAGCATTCCAGATGTTCGAGCAAGAATTAGCAAAAGAACATGGTATGAAATTAAAACACATGAATCAATATAATAGGGTTGATGAAATTATTCAGAAAATGGGTTATAATGGATTAACAATTGGACCTAAAGATAATATGATAATTGTATCTTATTGGACACCTAAAGATTATGATAAAGTAAGAGGTTATTAAAGCAAGAAATTTTATTTTTCTTGCTTTTTTTGTTGTTTTATGTTATAATAAAAGAAAAAACAAAAGGAGTTTTAAATGCAATATAGAAACGTAAAACTTAACCAAGTTGAGATGTCAAAAACTACCTCAGGACAGAATTTTGCAAGAGGAACAATTCTTTTACCTGAAGATAAAAGTGTAAAAGAATTTAAATTGTGGAGTGATTCTAATCCTGAAGGTTTTGTTCAATTATTTACTGATAATGTTAAGTATTTGAAAATTGGATATGAAGAATCAACTTACAATGGAACTGTATATTTTACTATCAAAGAATACTCTTTATTAACAGAAGAAGAAATTTTTGAATCATTTCATAAAGCAGACGCTGAATTTAGAGAAAGTGTTCTTACAAGATTGCATGAAGGTATTTTAAAACCTCGTTTATCAGAAAAAGGATATACTTTCCTTAGAGAATTTTTCAAAGTAAATAGAGATCTTTACAATCGTTTTACAGTTGAACAAGCAGCAGTTAAAATGCACGATGCAAGACCATCTGGTTTATTACATCACACAACTAAAATGCTTGAATTACTTGCATTAGTTATGGACCAACATAACAATTTTAATTTGACAAGAGAAGGTCAAGATTTAGTATATATTGGATTACTAATTCATGATATTGGTAAAACTTTAGAATATCAAGATGGGGAAGTAACAAAACTCGCTAAAGTAACACATAGAGGATTAGGAATTGAAATTGCAGTTCTTAATAAAGATTTATTCTTGAAATATTATCCTGAAGATTTCTATTATGAAATTATTGCTATTATTAATCAACACCACGGTGTATTTGAAGAAAAACCTCATAGTGTATTCAGTTACCTTGTCCATTTGATTGATATGGCAGATACTCACATTTCAGGTTTAGAAGAAAGTATTAAAACAAATAAAGATTCTGATTCACTTAGAGTTATTGACAGGGAAATTCCTAAACTTATGAAAGAGAAACATTATTTCGATTTCGGGGAATCCAATGAATAAATTTCATGCTGAATATTTAGATATTTGGAAAAATCATAAAAGATCTTTAATTTGTAAAATTGATACAGACAATATTCAAGAATTAAAAAATTTCATTATAAGAAATGTACCTGATGAAGATAAAAATAATATTAATTTAAATAACAAAATAGAATATTATTTAAGTAGAGGTGAGGGTAAGTTATATTTTCCAGTTTTGGATTTTGAACCTGATTTTCCTTTAATTGGTAATCTTATAATTTTTAAAACTAATTAAAATAACCAATAATAAATTGGTTATTTTTTTGCTCTAGATTGCACGTAGACGTTAAATTTCGTATTTATGATAATTATACATAAATTAGAAAAATGGTGTTTTTTATAATTAATAGATAGTACGTATTATGGTCAAGATTTGCGTCTATGACAGGTTAAAACTAAAATTTATTTATTAGTTATAATTTTATTAACTATTCAAAAAAATTATCGTGTAATATCTATACCCAAAACCAACAAAAATATAATTGTTAGTAATATAATTCCATAAATTGCAATTCGTTTATTTTCATTTTCCATATTAAGACAAACTTTCTATTATTAGATTTATTATTTTTCTTTTTGATAAATTGTTTTAATAATTCGTACAGTTTTATCAGTTAATTTAGCATAAACCGTATATGGAACAAGATCCAAAATAGAAACATCAAAATAATTTAAATCACTCCAATTATTAAGAATAAAATCTTGAATTTCAGTAGCATAATTATGGATATGCTGCCACCTATCAAATTTCTTTCTTTCGGATTCTTTTTTGAGAAAATCTATATATTCAATAAGGTTTTTCGTACTATTAACCTTATTCTTCTTTTCAAAATCTAAAATATTTAAATTTGTTTTATTGTAACTTGTTATTAATTCTTCATAAACAGAATTATTCCTTTTTACTATCTCAAGTAACTCTTCATATTTAGTATGTTCCATTAAATCTCCAGGTAATCTACAAATAGAATCTTCTTATATTCATATTTATCTGAATATTGAATAACTTCTACTTTTGTAGGTTTATTTTATGTATTTTTATTTCTAACAGTAAAAACAATAGTAATTAATTTATCAAATTACTTCATTTTCTTTGAGAGATATTAACTCAGCATAAGTTTCAGTAATTAGAATGTTCATTTGATATTGGCGAAGACCAGCTGCTTTGGCTAGCTTCAAATCTTCTACGAACTCTGCGTAAACTGGATCGTCTACTGGAGGCTCGAATGTAGGAGCATTATACTGAAACACGGTAATAATTATTGCTCTAGAATTATTAGATTTAATTTCATTTGTTAAAGTTCTTATATGCTTTTGCATTCGATCTATTGATGGATGTTGTTCTTTCATCAAAGCTGTCAATCTAGGTGAAGCTTTACAGTAGTAATCAGCAACCATTGTTTTGACCTCTATGTAACAGTTTCCAACTTTAAAATCAATTCTACTGTTACCGAGTTTCTTTTCTCTCTTCATTTCATCTTTTACTTGCAAGATGTTCTTAACTGCATTGTCTTGTAAGAAATACTCTACGTAATAATTAGACTTAGTTTGATTGATACCTGCATAAGTCAGACCATCATCTAAACTAATGGCCTCGACTGTATATCTAGTTCTTCGACTAGTATCAGGCCCATGGTCACTCATTAAACATTCGATGTCTTTGAAATCCTTACGACTGATTCCAGCAATTGTTCCACCGCTTGGGCAGTGAGCTTCTACTTCTTCATCATTCAGTTCGACAATAAAAATAAAGCGATTGATACGAGATTTGATTTTACCTTTGATTAAAGGTTGTTCAAACATTAGTTTCATCTGTCACAATTTCCTTTTTGCTATCTTAAGTAATTCTTCATATTTAGTATGTTCCATTAAATCTCTAAGTAATCTACAAATAAAATTTTATTATATTCATATTTATCTGAATATTGAATAACTTCTACTTTTGTAGGTTCATTATATGTGTTTTTATCTTTAACAGTTAAAACAACAGTAGTTAATTTATCAAAATAATCCATAACAATTACAGTTCTTGAATATTCATTTAAATTAATCTTTTCAATATCTTTTGTTCCTGTTAAACTTAAAGCAATAATATCTTTAATATTAGCAAAATCTTCATTTACCAAATCTACTGATAAACCCTCTAATTCTGCTATTGAAATTAGAGCTTCATTTAAATTTTCTAGTAATTTATCCATTTTTATATATTTTAATAAAGAAAGATTTTTTATAATCCTTCTTTATTAAACCTTTCTTTTTTATTTTACCTATAAGAGAAATTCCTATAGTAACTGTTTTCATAATATTCAAATTCATCAAAATCATTATATTCAGGTAAATTTTCTAAGTATTCTTTATATTTACTTTCAATTGAGTCAGCCAAACTCTCAGATATAATATTTAATTCATTATTATTTTCGTTATTAACAAATCTAATCATATCTTTTTTGTTAAGAGTAAATAAGAAATCTTCTGCTAAAACATACCTTAAATGATTATAATTCATTTCTTCTTGATAACTTAAAGTATCACCATTCCTAGATTTAGTAAATAAACTAAATGCTTCTTTAAGGAAATTCTCAGTTTCAATTATAGGATTATATTCTGACATATTATATTGACTAATTGAAGATTTATTATAATTATTAATGTAATCAATTAATTCACCTGGAGCAAACACTTTATTTAAATTATTCCATAAATAAACTAGGTCCATCATTGAACATCTATTAACTTGACAATATGCTCTAATATAACATACAAGCATTGAATATTTCACCATAAATTTATCGGAGAATGGAGATACAACATTAAAAACTTGTAATGGTAATTTATCCAATGTAGCATTATAAGAATAATCATCTAATGCTGTATATAGTACATTTTTTAATTTAGGCATTTGATAATAGAAATCAAACAATAAATCATTAGTTATTCTAGGCATATATGCAATAGTATTATTATATCCAAAACCAATTGGATTTAAATATAAAAATATACCCATTGTTTTCTTTAATATTTGTTTTACTCGTTCTTTTGTTTCAATATATTCATCATAATGATTATCTTTAAAATCAACAAGATTAGTATCTGCTAAAGTTTTATATTCACCATATTTCTCTGATAAGTTCGCATTAAATAGAACTCTTTGACATACATATTTTACCCCAGCTTTAGAGAAATATTTTTCATTTCTTTCATTGATAGTATCTACTAAATAATTCAAATCATTATCAGTAAGGTGATTCATATCTCTATTTTCATCTACAATAACGTATTCAATCATAGCTAATTCTAATGATTGACCCATGTATTTAGATAAATAAACAAGTTTGATAAAATTCATATCTTCATCAGTCAACTCGGAATATGACTTTTCTGATATTATACTTGTAATAATGTTATCTAACTTATACATAGATAAATTATTATGACTAGAAATTATGCCTTCAGTATAAGCTTGTACTTGTTGTTCAAACTTATTATTGATATATAATTCAGAATAAAAATATTTTTTCATGAAAGATTTGTAGTCGTTGTGAAATAAAGTTTTTATTAATTTGTTTAATTCACTTTTTGCGACTGGTGAATTTGCAATTTTAGCAACTTCAATGATTAAGTTATTATACACATCCAGACATTTTGAAATTATTTCATTTTGTGAAACACCCAAACCTAATTCATTTGAAATAGTTTTTTCGGAGACACTTTTGTCATGGATTTCTAACATTCTTAAAACCTTACTGATTATTGAAGTTTCATTTTTTAAGAACCAAGGGAGAGGGTAAGCTCCCTTGTTTTTTTTGTGCAATTTTACAAGTTCATTGATAATTGCACCTTGGGATAGCCACACTCTTTGATTACTTTTAATATTATTATTTGAATCTAATAACCCTGATTCTTTTAAAACTTCTTTAATTACTGATTTTAATTTTACACTATTTAATCTGCTGAAATAACCTATTCTCATTTCTGAAGATTTAGCATATAAAGAAATAGCAATTCTTTGTAAATCTGTCATTTCTTCTAAGTGATTTTGAGGGTAAGGATTCATCAAGGCTTCTAAACAAAGTCTTCTTTCCCTATTCTCACTAACAGTTTCTCTTAAAAGATTTCTAGATGTTCTTGTAGCAAATAGATTATTATTAGTTCTATGTTTTTGGTCTTGTCTAAATAAAGCATCTGCATGATAATTAGGGACTTTATTTTGTTTAATAGTTAAAAGACAAGTCATTTCATTTATAAATGTGCTTTTATTATTATAATATTTTTCATAATGAGATTTAATAACATCAGCAAATTCATAAAGATAAGTTTCTTTTTCTTCTTGTGTTAAAGGAATTTCAGGTTCAAGACCTGCTAAACTTCTACTAAAATCATTAACACCAATAGTAGACAAGAAAATCCAAAGAGCATTTAAAGTTATTCTAATTTGACTATAGATATCTTTAGCATTTTGAACATTTTCAGCGAACTCATTAGATTTAGCAAAATTCAATAATTTATCAATATTACTTCTTTTATAACCTGAAAGATAAGTAAGCTGAATATTTTCATCACTTAAATCCATAGAGCCATTAACAGTTACATCAACATTTTTATTGATTAAAAATTCAATTTCTTCATTAGATAGAGGTTCTCCTACCCAGTTATTAATTTGTTTAATACTGTAAAGAGGTTTATCATTCACAAAAAACCTAATGTCAGTATTTTCTATTTCAGCTTCTGGATAATCACCTTGAATATTAAAATATTTAGAATAATTTTCATCCATTTTAGGTGTATCATATACGCTTAAAATTTTCTTTTTAAAAGCATCTTCAAGAGTATATAATAATTGTAATTTTTTACTTTCACCAGTATGTAGACTAATAGGTTCTTTAAATAAAATGTAACCACACCCTACTGCATTACATTTATCATCATTAACATTAACCCATGCCACATTATTAAAAGGCATTTTATTATTAAAATTAGAGCTCAAAACATAATTATTAAAAGTTTTATTAGAATAAGGGAAAGTAATACTTAGACCCATTTGGTGTAGATGACTATTACCAAATTCTACACCAGTTAATTTAGTTCTAACAAGAGGTAATAATGTTTGATTAAAATTATCTAATTTTTCTAATACATTTTCATCATCAATAGCATGAAGATAATTATACCCATCAGTTTTAGGTACAAGACCATTTTCTGTAACAAAACCTAATTGTAACACACCCAAACCGTTACCTGATTTTTTATCTTTTGTTAATTGAATATAATTATTTACTTTTGATTTTCTATTTGCTACATTAATTTCTTTTGTATTATTTCTAATAAAGATTTTGTTTGTAAAAGCAGACAAAGATACCTCCTGATAGCCAATACGATTCATGTTATAAGTCATACTGATTTCAGGGATATCTTTTAAATATTTCTTTTGTATTTCTAATTCATGTTCAGTATATTTAGTCATTTTATCTTTACCTCTTTTATTTTATTTTTTATTATTATGTTAGTCTTATTTTTTTTTATTCTATTACTTCTTCTTTTATTTCTTCTTTTAACAAGCTTTTAAGATATTTTTTAAATTTTCTATTGTACTTTTTAGATCTAATATTTAATATAATATCTTCAAATGTTTCATCTTTTAAATAATCTGGAGTTTTATCTTTATCATTTGGATTAGAAATTTCTATTAAAACCCCTATTTGATTAAATAATTTTTCTATAAATGCAAAATTAAAAAAAGTTAAACGCTTTTTATTCTCAATTAAAAGCACTCCAAAATCTCTTCTTTTCATAATATTATCTATTACAATTCTATTATCAGATAAATCAGGTGAAACTTCTTTATATATTCCAACTACATTTAAACCTCTTGATTCTGCATATTTTCTTAAATTTTGAATTTGAGTATTTAATAAATCCAAATCTTTTCTATTAGAAATTCTTGCATATAGAATTGCATTATTTTTTCTATCATTTATAGATAAATTTGTTGTATCTTTATTATAATTAGGATTTCTTATATAAACACGACCAGAGTCATTTGTATAACCATCTATCAAGCCTTCTTTATAATTACGAATAACAGTTCTATAATGTTTTCCTATTATTTCACCGTATTCTCTAGCGCCTATATATTCTCTTACATCCATTCTTTAAATTCCTTGTTTTATACATCAAAATTTTTACGTTAAAAATCCATGCTTTTAAATTATGTATTTATCTGGTCATGCACACTTAACACATTCCTACCTAAAATGTATCAATAATGTAACAATAATTACTTTTTATAGTTTTATTTTACCTCAAAAAAAATTTTTTAAAAAATTTTTTTTATTTTTTTTAAAATTTTTATTAAAAAAAAGAAAAACCTCACCATTTAAGGTGAGGTAATTAGAAGAATAATAAACAGTTGCCGACTAATAGCTTTTAAATTAAAAATCCAAAGGTTACTGTTAGAACCTTTTTTACTGAACATGCTTTAAATGAGTACAGCATTTAAAGTAATTATATTTTACCAAAAAATCTGAATTTTGTCAACACTTTTTTCATTTTTTTTTATTTTTTTTTGTAAATTTTGAAATCAATAATATTAAAAATAAAAATTTTACTTTTTAAGCTGCCGTAGATGCGTTTTTGAATCATAATACGTACTATCTATTAACTGTGAAAAACACCGATTTTGTATTTTATGTATAATTCATCATAAATACAGATTTTTACATCTACGTTGAACCTATAGACAATAAAATAAAAATTAAAAGTAATAAAAATAAATAAAAAATCAGGTAAATTTTCGTTTGAATTCTTAAAATTTAAAATTTCAATAATTTAAAGATCTTAAATATATTTAATTAATTTCTTTATTATTTACATTCAAAACTGCTAAGATTCTTATATATAAATTCTTATTTTTTAGGTTTATATAAATATCTTATTTTTATATAGTTCATTTTTAAAAATTAAATATATAAAGTTTTATTAAATAGTTATTATTAAAAATAAGATTTATTCTTTTTCCTTAATAGTTCAAAAAAAACCTAAAAAAAGAAAATCTTACAAACAGATTTTATTGCAAAATTTAATATAAATCTAGAGTGAATTTTTAAATAGTGATAAGTATATATACACTACGGGCAAATTTTTCGAGATAAAAGGTTAATCTATCAACGTTTTACCTTCAAAAATATGACAAAAATTTTTCATGATACCTTCAGGTGAAGATAAAAATTTAATATATTTTTCAAATAAAAAATAACAAAAAAATAGGTAACTCAATTGGAGTTACCTAAATAAATTTAAAAGAAAGAAGGATGTAAATTCCTTATGAAAAGGATTTACAATATATATATCAATAAAAAAATATTGAATTATTAAAAATGAAACGAAAGAATTAGCGCTTCTATAAATGAAGCAAAAATAATATCAAAAAAAACAACCAATTAAGGTTGTTTAATTATTTAATCAGTTTTACTAATGAATCTAATTTTTGTTTATGATTTTTATGTAAGTATCTAATTTTAGATTTTAAATCATTAGGTAAATCAATATTATTAAGAGATGATAATGAGAAGATAGTTTCCCATTTATTGAAGTTATTTGAAATTACCTCATAATATTCATCAATTTCAGGGGATTTCATTTTAGCAATAACATCATTGAAATCCTCAACTTCAATTTCATTATCATTTGAAACTGGTTCTTCTTTAATTTCTTCAGGTTCAATTTTTTCAAAGAATGTATTAAGCAAGAATGTTTCCAGTTCGGATTTTCCCCAACTTGCTGATTTAACATAAATTTTACCTTCTTTATTCCAAAAACTTTGACAACTTTGGAAGTTGAGGTTATCTGAACGAATTAGAATATTTGTAAAATCAAATTTCATGGTCTTCATACCCGAAAAATAAATTTCATTGTAATTAAGGTTAACAACTTTTAAACCTGTATTTTCAAATGTATAAAGGAAACTAGACGGATATACTGTTGTTGTTTTATGCCATGATTTATTAGTTTCTAAAGATTCAAGGTCATAAGTAAAACTAATTTCTTTATCAAAATTATTAACAAAGTAATCAATAAAATTATTTTCTTTCAACTTAACATTTTCTAAATTTAGAATATGAGAATTACCTGTTAAAGTCATTTTATCTTCAATACTATTTTCTGTTTTAATCGTTTCAACTTCAAAATCCATTTCATAATTAAAAATATTTGTTGTTGAGTCAATTACAAACAAATAACATTCTTTACCTTTATAATTAAATTTAGGTAATTTTGCAATATATTTTGTATCAAATAAATTTAGAACTTCATCTGTAACGGGATTTTCTACTTCCAAATAGATTAATTGTTTGTTTAAAGTTGTAAGAGAAAGTTTTTTTACGGGTCTTACAAATAAATATTGAAAACTCATATTTAGAGATCTTGTATCATCAGCAGTATAATCATTACGATGTGTACCATAAATAACATTTTCTTTATTGGTATCTTTATTTTGAGAAATATCTAATTTTCCAATAGAAAGAACTCCAATTTTACCTGTTTTAACTTTTGTTAAATCAATCTGAGTTGTACTATTCTTGTAAAGAGAATAGAAGCATTTATCTTCATCATTTTTACTACAATTTTTTAAAATTTTTTTTGCTTCAATATTATATGTCATTTTTTAACCTCGTTTTGTTTTTATATTTTAATTATATACTTTTATTTTGATTTTGTCAATATATAAAACAAAAAATTTTAATTTTTATTTTTTATAGATGTAAATTCCAACCATAATACGTACTATTTATTAACCATGAAAAACACCGATTTCATAATTTATGTATAATTGAAATCTTACGTCTACGTGCAATCTACAGGCAAAATGATAGATATTATTGGGAAATAAAAATAAACGAATCTGGGTCAATCTATGGTGTCTAAAGTATATATAAATTTCAAATTAAAATATAATAAAGACCTTAAATATATTTAATTAATTTTTTATTTATATATTTCAAAACTGCTAAGATTCTTATATAAATTCTTATTATTTAAGGTTTATAAATATCTTATTTTATATAAGTTCATTTTGCAAAATATAAATATATAAGTTTTTATTAAATAGTAATTATTAAAAATAAGTTTTCTATTATTTTTTCTTTAATAGTTCAAAAAGAAACCTAAAAAAAGAAAATTTTACAAATAGATAGTTTTTTGAATTTTAATATAAATTTAAAGTCAAAAATTAAAAAGTAATAAGTATATATACACTACGGGCAAATTTTTAGAGACAAAAAGTTAATCTATCAACGTTTTATCTTGAAAAAGGTGACAAAAAAATTTCTTTTTGTTTTAAAGTGAATATTAAAATTTAACATATTTATTGCCGATATTTAATTTGTAACATAAAATTAATTTGAGGTAACTTAAAAATGAAAAATATAAATAAATATTTAAAAAGTGGTATTGTATTAGGGGCATTAGTATATTCAGTAGGAACTAATATTCCAACACAAACAACTTATGCAGATGAAATTAATACAGAAACAGTAGTAAAAGAATGGCGACCTGAAGGTAAAGTAATTGCACAAGGCGAAGATGGAGTTCCTTGGGAATTGTATGAAAATGGTTATCTGTTATTTAAACCTGAACCTGGTAAAAATACTTTAAGTAATGAAAACGTTTCTTGGAAAAATCCTGAATATGGCGAAAAAACTAAAGCAATAGGATTTACTGATAAAGTTTATTTACCTGAAAATAGTGGTGGTTTATTTAGTAATGTTCCAGATAGTTTAACATTAGCCGAGTTTTTAGACACAAGTAAAATAGACACAAGTAAAGTAAAAAATATGTCTAACTTATTTTATTATACAAAACTTAAAGAAATCAACTTAGACACTTGGGACACAAGCAATGTAACAGATATGACAACTATGTTTCTTGGTTCGTCTGGAGTAGAAAAATTAAATATTTCCAATTTAAACACAAAAAATGTAACGTCTATGAATGGAATGTTTTCTAATCTTGAAGGTTCAGGATTTAAAGATTTAGATTTAAGTAAATGGGACACAAGTAATGTAACAGATATTAATAGAATGTTTACTTTAAATTATTCAACAGAAAAAATCAATGTATCTAATTGGGACACATCTAAAATCACAACAATGGTTGACACTTTTGCTGGAGTACATAGCTTAAAAGAAATTAAAGGAATAGAAAATTGGAACACTTCAAATGTAAAAAAAATAAATGGAATTTTTTCTTTTTCTGAAAATTTAAAATCTCTTAATTTAGGTAAATGGAACACTTCAAATATTGAAAATATAGATAGTGCTTTCTTAGGTGCTGAAGGTTTAACTTATTTAAATATAGAGAATTGGGATACAAGTAAAGTTGAAAGTTTCGGCGAAGCTGTTTTTCACGGAACTTCATTAACTCATTTGAAGATTGGAAATAAATTCGCTAAAACAAAATTAACTGACAATTTGTTTAAATCTTTAGATGAATTTGATGGATACGATTCAAATATAGTAAAAAAACACAATTACAAATGGACTAGGTTGGACAAAACAACACCATTTTATACAGTAGAAGAATGGGATAAAGTCTTTAGGGAAAATCCAGATAAATTAGCGGGTACATGGGTACGAGAGAAGAATTATAATGGATATGACATTGTATTTGAAACAGGTACTGATGAAATTATTGAACCTTTAGAGGTAGAAATTGGTAAGGATTTTGAATTGCCAGTTCCAACAAGAGTAAAAGAAGGTTATCATTTTGTAGGTTGGAGTAAAACACAAGATGGAGAAATAATTAAAGACAAAACTAATTTAGGTAAGAAAAACGAAACTGTAACATTATATGCAAAATGGGAGAAAAACCCACCAGTTTTAACAAATACACCAACTGAGGAAAATGGAAATCTAATCCTTCCTCCAACTGTTAATGAACTACCTGAATATAATGGTGGAGTGAATCCAACTGATTCTCTTGTAAATGAAAAATCTGAATACACAGGCCCATTATCAACTAATACACCTGTTGATGATAAAGGTGAATTAGTATTACCTCCTGTTATTAATGAACTACCTGAATATAAAGGAGGAACAAATCCTGCAGATGCACCTATAAACGAAAAACCTGAATACAATGGAGGAGTAAATTCAATTGAACCACCTGTAAATGAAAAACCTGAATATACAAGTCCACTATCAACTAATACACCAGTTGATGATAATGGAAAATTAGTATTACCTCCAATTGTTGATAAATTACCAGAATATAAAGAACCTACATTAGAAATTCCTGATTTAAATACCAATAAAGAAATAATTAAATCAGAAATACCTAAAGAAGAAACTAGCAAAGAAAGAGAATTACCTAATACTAGTTCAGGATCTATTCTTGCAAGTTTAGTTTCATCAATAATTGGTACTTTAGGTTTAGGTTATAAAAAACGTAAATAACAAAAAAAGAGGTAGTTTAATTCTACCTCTTTCTTTTTTGTGGAATTTTAAGTTTTATAGCTTTAAATAAAATTTATCTATTTCATTTTTTTGTTAAATTAGTTCCAATATATTTTGAGTAATCTTTATTCTCTTGTAGTGCTGTTTCAATAAATTTTTAATATTGAATTTTAACAGTTACTTTATAATAAGCTTCAACAGGTTTATTATCTTTTACAAATGACAAAGCTTTTTGAATAATAGGTTCAACTTTATAGATTTCAATGTCTACAGATTCAAATTCAATACCTTCAAGTTGTTTTTTAATCAATTCTTTAAAAGCATAATTTTGTCCTACTGTAAGTCCAATTTCATTATTAATGTATTTAGGTAAAGTTGTCAAATAGCCAAAAAGTTCACGGTCAAATTCAATAGTAATATCTTGACCTTTAATTTCTAAAACATTATCTTCTTTTTTAGAATAAAGACTATTAATTTTATCTACAATAGCAACATTAATATTGTCTTCTGATAATGTTTCTGTTAGGTAATCTCCGAATACACGTTCAATTTCCATTTGATGTGCTGATGTGTATTTTGCAATTTTTTCTTTCATATTAATTACGCTTTCTTTTTTCTTCATTTTTTATTCCTTTTTATCTAAATGGGTTTGCTCCCCAAGTTAATACCCAAAAGAATGGGATAATAACAAGACTTACTAATTGAATAAGTGTTGTTATTACAAATAAACCGTATTTATAACTTTTATTTGTAGTTATAATATCATTTCTACGAACAAAAGCAAATTTAATAAATAAATAAATAACTTTCAAGTAAAGAAATTAGAGCAATACGGCTTTCTTCAGGGTCATGAATTTTAATTTCAATAGCTAAGCCAAAGAAATTCTTAATAACTTCTAATAATAAAACAAAAGTAATAGCAATAATTACAAATGTTAGGAATCTAGAGTATTTAGTTTCTTCTCCTGTAACAATATTAACTGAATTATTGTAATATTTTACTTTATTTTTAATTAGAAATCTTGTTTTTACAATTTGATACATAGACCAAACATTTACTAAAATTAAAATTAATACATTATATGTCATTAACGCTGTTCCACTCATTTACTTTTACCTCGTATATGTTTTTCTTTATATTTTAATTATATATCAAGGTTTATTATTTGTCAATAGTTAAATATAAAAATTTTATTTAATAGTAATTTCAGTTGTAACAGTTGTTGATTTATAAAATGTTGAATTTTCAATTTTAATAATTTTTTTATTTTGTTTTTCTACTTCATCTAAAATTTTATTTATAGATTCATTTGAATAAACTTTAACTTTAAATTCTTCATTTTTATTAGAATTTTTTTGGATTAATTCAATTGATTTTTCGTAAGACTCATTATCAATTTTATCTTGATTCTCAATTAATAAATATCCTATAAATAAAGCTATAATAGAAGAGATAAAAAGAAAAGTTAAGTTACTTTTATTATTCGTTATTTTCATTATTTTAACTTCCTATCGTAATTACTTTTTTATAATTATTAGATTTTTCAATCTTTAATATTTTTTTGTTTTCCGAATTTACAGATTTGATAACTTGATTTAATTCATCTAGATTTTCAACTTCTACTTTAAATTCTTTTTCATTTGTTTCTTTGATTTTAGTTAAAATTGTTGTTATATTTGGTTCTTCTTTTTTAGGATGTTCAGATGTAAAATAATTAAAACCTAATAGTCCAAGACCTAATAATATTATCGAAAACAAAAAAATCAACATATAAGCAATTATTTTCATATTTATCTCCTAACAATTTCAAATATTATCAAAATAACCTGTACTAAACAATAATAGTGCTAATTGACAACGGGCAGTTAAAGTTTCTTCATTAGTAGCAATTTCTTTTGCCTCTTCTTTAGTAATCCATTTATGACTGATAAATTCAATTTCTTCTTGTTTGGACTCATTTTTCATTTTTGAATTAATCCTTAAAATTACTGGTTTAACTCGTTCATCTGTCATACCCACTGATGAATAAGTAGCAGGTAATTCTTTATAAGATAAAACTTCATAATATCCTGTTTCTTCTTCAAGCTCACGTATAGCAGCGTCAACTGAATCTTCATTGTTATCAATTAAACCTGCAGGTGTAGATGTTGTGAAACCATTAACTGGATATCTAAATTCTTTTGTAAGTAAGAAATGTTCTCCTGTTTCATCAATGACAAATAAAGTAACAGCATCTGGTTTTGATGTAGATGGTTTATAATTTTCTTTTCTGGATGCAACTAAATAATTAAATTCTTTTCCATTGTCTAATTTATAAATTGTTTCAAATAAAGATAAATATTTACTTGAATGAATTGAGTTAATTTCTTTTAATTTTGGATTCATTTTTTTCTCCTTAGTATTTATTCTTCAAATTTAATAGGTTTACCTGTTTTTATATTTATAGTTTCATAGTTTCTATTTTTACCATTAACATAATCTAATAATTCTTTATCTTGTTTAATCTTCCATTTTAGCTTTTTAATTATTTTCATGTATTTCTTTTTCCTCCACTTCTATATTAAATTCTATTCTTTTTTTTATGATAATGTTTTACTATTTTATTTTTAATGTAAAGTATAGTATATAGAAATAGAACAACGAATGGGAGTAGAAATGAGATACTTATTAATGTAGTACCAGTACTATCTTTTCATTCATATAGCTTATCTTCTTGCATAAAAAACTTCAAACTATATAGTATTGTTCCAATTACAATTAATAATATTGGTGGTAAGTTTGCTAATATAATGAATAGGGAAATTAAGTTACCTTCTTTTGTAGAATAGTCTATTTTTTTATTAAACAATAAGAAGATATAATAGCAACTAATGGAGATGAATATAACAATAGATAGGTAATAATTATGCCTAAAAATATTAGCACATTAAATAATGTGTCTGCAAAAATTTCATCCATAATTTTCTACCTCACTATATATATTTTGAATAATATTCATCAACAATTAAATAAGGATTCATGTTTTCTTCTTTATTTTTATATGAATCAGACCAAACTGTATCTTCACAAGTTCTATCTATTAAAGTAAAATCGTCTATTTCATCTGTTTGATTGATTATATTGTTTATAAATGTAATAATATTTCGTTTTTCTGGTCCCGTTAAAATTTCATTTAATTTATTTTCAATGGATTTAATTTCAGTATTTTTAGTGTATTCACCATCACGGAAATTAATGTAAACATCGTAATCAACAGGTCCATATTTCCATGCTTTAAAATTAGGTTTAAATAAGAATGTTGTATAATTCATTAAATCTAATTCAGAATTATTTTCTTCATTAATTAGTTTTCCGTAAGTTGCACCGTAAAATGCAAATAACAAATATAGAGTTTTTTCTATTTTTAATAATGAAGGGTAATTTAATTTATAAAACAAATAATTAACCAAATCGTTTTTATTTTCAAATATATATTTATTTTTTTTATTAATAGTTTTAGTTTCTTCCATATTGTTACCTAATTTAAATTTTTAAAATATTCTCTAACTTCCATTAAAGCTTTACCTAGTAAATTTTGACCTTCCCAATTATTTTCATCTAGAATTTTAGGGTCTTCCATATCTAAACCTACACCCCAAATTTTATCATAAGGTGAAGCTTCAACAAGAACCCTATTACCAGTTCTTAAAAGAATTTCTTTAAGCTTAGGATTTGCAAATTTAGATTTAAGTACATCAACCATTACATTATAACGATTTTCAGACCAAACTTTTTCATTATAATTACGTACTGCCCTACCTGCCATTTTTGCTTCATAGGGATTTTTAACATTTAAAATCCTTTCAATTTGTGAAGGGTCGAATAGCATTGCTTTTCTTAACATAAAACCTTGTTCAGAGAAAGTTAAATTTTTACCCTCATAAGAAAAATTTGTTTTATAAAAATTTGAAAATGGAGTATTATCTCTCCAAAAATAAACATGAGTATCTGACCATTTCATATTTTTAATATATTTCATTTATTTTACCTCTTTCTTAATAATTCCAATTTTCTTTAAATTTATTTTTTCCTTTTGAATCTCTAATGCCTTCAAAATCAGATTTTACAAACTTCCTAACATATTTTCCATATTCATCAAAAGAAAAACTATCAATAGGCCTAATAACAAAACCCTCAATATTATCTGTTTTAGAAATATTATTTTTTGCTTCTTTAACAACATCTTCAAAATAGCCAATTTTAGATAATTCTTTAACTAATGGAATATTTAATTCATGGGAAATATTTTTTGTTTCTTCCCAACTTAAAACAGTGTTATTTCTATTTACTCCAAACATATAATAATTAGAATCTAAATTGTCATAATAAACTGATTTTGTCCAATGTAAAAATTCACCCAGAATAAAATCATCATCTTTTATTTTGTCTTTTAAAGTATAATAAAATTCATTAATTGGATAGGTCCAATCTTGATTTTTAGAATTTCCGCTTCTTAAAAACCAATTGTCTTTTCCTAGTGTTAAATTTGTCCCATCCATTTTTTCAGTCGCAATAACTAAACCTTCATATAAATATTTAGATTCAAAAATATCGTCCGGGGTTCCTTTTGAACCTTTTATATGAGGTGTTCTTGGAAATTTTTTCATTATTTTTTTACCTATTCTTTCAATTTTTTTATTTTATAAGATATTTTATTTATTCTTTTCTATCTTTAATCTATTTTTTTTCATTTCTTCATAATCAAAATTAGGATTTAAATAAGGCGTAACATCAATATTATTTTCAAGACCCAACCTTATTTGTTCCATTTGTAACCAATCAAATTCAGGCCTTGCATATAATGAAACATCTAAATTCTTTTCCAGACCTATATAAATTTCTTTCATTTGATGAGGATTAAATTCAGGTTTAGCATAAACCGATACGTCCAATCTCTTTTCAAGACCTTCTCTAATTATTGCCATTTTTAACCAAAAATATTTAGGTTTAGCGTAAATAGAAACATCCAAACCTTTCTTTAAACCTAATTTTATTTGAATTTTTTGTAAATCATTAAATTTGTCCCATTGTGTTTCTTTCATATTTCAATTCTTTCAATAAAATTTGTCTACTAATTTCCATTTCATGAGCACTAATGCTTGGATTTAAATATATTTCAATATCCAAACCCTGTTCTAAACCTCTACGAATTTCAAACATTTGCTGATAATCAAATTCAGGTCCAATATATAATGATACGTCTAAACCCTTCTCTAAACCAAGTCTTATTTCTCTCATTTGTTTATTCGTATAAATAGGATTATTATATAAAGAAACATCTACATTATTTTCTAACCCTATCTTAATTTCTTGCATTTGAGGTTTACTTAATTCAGGATTAGAATATAATTCTGCTTGTAACCCTTTTTCTAATCCTAACCGAATTAATCTCATCATTTGATAATTTAAAATAGGATTATTATATAAATTAATATTTACTTTACTTTTTAATCCTAATCTAATCTCATTCATTTTTTTATAATTAAATTCAGGTTTATTATAACAAGTAACATCTAATTTTTTAATTAATCCAATTCTTACTTCGTGCATTTGTTTTCTATTTAGCTTTGGATTTAAATATAATTCCACATTTAAATTTTCATTTAAACCTAAAATAATTTCTCTTTTTTGGCTATCATTATAATTATTTTTAGATATAATTTCATTATATAAATCTAATTTATGTTTTTTTATCAGTACCATAATATAATCCTTATTTATTTCCTATTTCCATTATACAATATTTTTATTGATTTGTAAAATATTTTTTGCTTTAAATTAATATAAAAAATTAACATAGATTCAACGTAGACGTAAAATTTCGTATTTATGATGAATTATACATAAATTAGAAAAATGGTGTTTTTCATGGTTGATAGATAGTACGTATTATATTTAGATTTTATATCTATAAAAAATAAAGAAGTAGAAATTAATCTACTTCTTATTTATTATTTTCTTCTTTTTGATTTATAACCTAAACCTAAAGTACCAATTATGGATGAAACTAAAGTTGTAAGGATAGATGTTGAATTAGTATTAGGTAATTCTTTTTCTTTTTTACTTTCTTCTTTAGTTGTTTCAATTTTCTCATTATTTACTGTTGAATTATTTTCTGGTGTATTATATTCAGGTAAATCATCAACAACAGGTGGCAATACTAATTCACCTTTATTATCAATTGATGTATTTGTTGATAATGGACCTGTATATTCAGGTTTTTCATTAACAGGTGAATCAGTAGGATTTGTTCCTCCATTGTATTCAGGTAATTCATTAACAGTAGGTGGTAATACTAATTCACCCTTATCATCAACTGGTGTATTTGTTGATAATGAACCTTTGTATTCAGGTTTTTCATTTACAGGTGCATCTTCAGGATTTACTCCCCCATTATATTCAGGTAATTCGTCAACAATAGGAGGGAAAATAGAATTATCATTTTCATCAGTTGGTGTATTAGTTGAAACAGGTGGATTTTTCTCCCATTTTGCATATAATGTTATAGTGTCATTTTTCTTACCTAAATTATTTTTATCTTTAATGATTTCACCATCTTGTGTTTTACTCCAACCTACAAAATGATAACCTTCTTTCACTTTTGTTGGAACTGGTAATTCAAAATCTTTCCCAATCTCAACTTCTAAAGGCTCAATATTTTCATCTGTACCTGTTTCAAATATAATGTCATATCCATTGTAATTCTTTTCTCGTACCCAAACCCCGGCTAATTTATCAGGATTTTCTCTGAATACTTTATTCCATTCCTCAACTGTATAGAATTGTGTGTTCTTATCTAATCTTGTCCATTTGTTTCCATATTTTTGTCCTGTCTTTAATAATTCTCCAATATATTCAAAATCTAAAGTCTCAAATAAACCATCTTTTAATTCTGTTTTTGCAAACTTGTCTCCAATTTTTATTCTTGTTAATCCAGAATTAGCAAACATATTTTTAAAATTATTGACTTTACTTGTATCAAAATTAGTGATATCTAAATATTTTAATTTAAATGTATTAACAAACATCCCTTCCATTTTTTCAACATTAGAAGTGTCCCATTTTCCTAAATCAAGTTTTTCGAGATTATTCATAATAGTAAACATTAAAGTCATATCTTTTACTTTACTTGTATTCCAATTTGAAATGTCTAATTCTTTTAATTTTAAATTCTCTTCAAACATTGCTGCCATACTTTCAACATTGGATGTATTCCAATTACTTATTTTTAGTTCCTCTAAATTTATCAAACCTGCAAACATTGAATCCATATATTTTACTTTAGAGACATCCCATTTATTTAAATCCAATTTTGTTAAATCATAAGCATGTTCAAACATCTCTGACATATCTTCAACATTTGATGTATTCCAATCTTGAATGTTTAATTCTTTTAAATTAAACACTTGAGTAAGAAAATGTCTCATATTTTTAACTTTACTTGTATTCCATTTATCTATTTTTAATTCTGTTAATTCAGCATTAAAAAACAAAGAACTCATATCTTCCACATTGGAAGTGTCCCAAGAATTTAAATCTAGTTTAGTAAAATGACTATTAGTAAACATGTTATTCATATTTTTCACTTTACTTGTGTCTATTTTACTTGCATCTAAATATTCTGCAAATGTAGCACCACTAATATGAGTATTTGAAAATAAATAACTACTATCTTCAGGTAAATAAACTTTATCAGTAAAACCTATCGCCTTAACATCTCCTGATTTCCATGAAGGACCATCAGTATTATCTGACCTCTTAGGATTAGTTAAAGTATCTTTACCAGGTTCAGGTTTAAATAATAAATACCCATTTTCATATAATTCCCAAGGTACACCATCTTCACCTGTTGCTATTACTTTACCTTCAGGTTTCCATTCTTTTATAACTGTTTCTGTATTGATTTCATCTGCATAAGCTGATTGTGTAGGAATAGTAGTTCCAACTGAATATACTAATGCCCCTAAAACAATACCACATTTTAAATATTTATTTATATTTTTCATTTTTAAGTTACCTCAAATTAATTTTATTACAAATTAAATATCGGCAATAAATATATTAAATTTTAATCTTTAGTTAAAGTTAAAAAGAGTAATCAATTAAGATTACTCTTTTTATTATTTTTATTTTGATTTAGTAATTGCTTTTCTAATAAAGTCAACTGGAATAACAAGAAGACCAAGAACAATAGCAGCAATGTAATGTTCAATATCCATAGGTACAGTTCCAAATACAGCACCACCAAAGTATAGAATTGCAGTTTGTCCAATTGCAATAGCAACGAGAATATACAAGAATTTCATATTTTGATTAATGTGTTCAAGTAGATTGAAACCTGTAGACCTTGTATTCAATGAGTTAAATAGAATAGCATAGATAAAGAATGTCATATAGAAAGTTTCAACCATTTTAAAGTCACCAGTTCCATTAGTAATGAAATCATGAACTCCAAATAAGTTAGCCATAATACCAAGTGAAACAATAGTAATATAAGCAGAAATAACTCCAATAGAAACTTTCATTTGTTTAGTTAGCATAGGATCTTTCTTAGCAAGAGGTTGTTCTTTCATGTATTTAGAAAGAGCAGGTTCTTCACCGAACATAAGTGCAGCGAGAGTGTCCATAATCAAGTTAATCCAAAGAATGAATACAACTGGGAAGACCTCTTTAACATTAAGGAAGATAGCAAGAAGAGATAGTGCAATAGTTGAAACATTGACTGTAAGTTGGAAGTTCAAGAATTTTTGAACTGATTTAGTCATAGTTCTACCATACAAAATGGCTTTTGAGATAGAAGTTAGAGAGTTATTCAAGATTACAATATCTGAAGCATCTTGAGCGGTTTGAGTACCGTCTCCCATAGCGAAACCAACATCAGCAGATTTCAATGCAGGAGCATCGTTTACCCCGTCTCCTGTCATTCCAACAACAAGATTTAGATCTTGTGCAAGGTTAACAAGACGTTTTTTGTCCATAGGAAGGGCACGAGATACAACTTTCAAATTAGGAATAATTTCTTTAAGTTCATCATCAGAAAGAGCAGCCATTTCATCATGAGTAAGGGCAACATCTTTATCAGATGTAATAATTCCAGATTCTTTAGCAATAGCGATAGCAGTTTCTTTTCTATCACCAGTAATCATAAGAACTTTAATTCCAGCACCATTAAGTTCTTTAACAGTTTCTGGGATTTCTTTACGAACATTATCACGAATACATACAAGAGAAATAAGGGTACGTTCTTGATTTTCTTCTTTAAGAATAGCAATCAAACGCATTGAACGTTCTGCTTGTTCTAATGATACCTTGTCCAAATTATCAAGTGTTTCTTGTGTCATTTCAACTTTAGTACCATCTTCTTCGAGATAATATTTAGTTGTAGGCAATAGAATTTCAGGAGCACCTTTAACATATTTAGTGCCATCACTTAGTGTTACAGTTGCAAATTTCTTAGCAGAATCAAATTGTTCTTTTTCAACAATTTCTTCTGTAAATCCAATTTTATCTTCTTGAATAAGGAAATTCATCAATGCTTTATCTGTGTTATTACCACCTGCAGCATATTTAGTTCCTTTTTCTTCATCCTCAGCAACGAATGAATCATTGTTCAATCCAATTGCTTTAATAATTTCATCTTTAATATTAGGTGTTAAATTCTTATATTCTTCTCCATGTCCAGAGTTTGTTGTATTAAATACTTTACCTGAACCTGTAATAAAATCAACAACTGATAGAATACCATAAGTCAAAGTACCAGTTTTATCAGTTGCAAGAAGATTCATTTGACCTGCAACCTCAATTGATTTAGGTTTACGAATAAGAATATTAAGTTTAAGCAATAGACCAGCATTCATAGAAGCAACCATTGCCAACATCATAGGAAGACCTTCAGGTACTGCCATGATAACAAGAGTTACTGAATAAAGTACAGTTTGAATAAAGAATGCCAATGCTGTACTTAGTCCGAAGAATACTTTAGCACTTGTCATAAATGTTGAAATCAATACAATAGCAAAATACAATCCTGCTGATGTATAACCAAGTTTACCAATACCTTGAGCAAGTACACCAAGTTTTTCTTCAGATGGACTTGGTTTTTCTTCTTCTTGTAGTGCGTCATTAATTCCACCCATAATTGTTTTATCACCAATTACTGTTGCTTTAATAACTGCCTCACCTGATACAACTGATGTACCTCTAAATACACGAAGTTCTGTAAACAAATCATCAGAAGATGGTTCTTCATTATCACCCAAAGGGATTTTATTTGCTTCTTCACTTTCACCGTTTACAGATGCTTGGTCTACTTTAAGTTGTCCATCAAGAAGAATACCATCTACAGGGATTTTATCTCCAGTTTGAACTTTAATAACATCACCTTTAACCAAATCATCAACTGGAATTTCTTTAAGTTTTCCGTCACGATAAGTATGAGCAATCATTTTCTTATCGGATTCAGCTGACAAATCAAGGAATAATTTTTCTTGTTTATATCCTGAGATTGTAGCAAATCCAGAAGAAAGCAATACGGCAATAAAAATAGAAATTGGGTCAAGCCAGTCAGGTGAGCCAAACAGAGCAGGGAAGAATGAAGCTAAAGTATTTTTAATTACTTGAATAATCAAAGCTCCAATCAAAATCATAAGCCATTGGTCTTTCAAAGAATCAACGAACATTTCCCACATAGATGCAGGTTCTTTTTTCTTAAGAGCATTTGTCCCATATAGTCGTTTAGATTCTTCCACCTCTTGAGCAGTTAAACCTTTAAAAGTTTTCATAAGTTACCTCACTTTATTTTGTTATAAATAATATTATACAAGAAATTTTTATTTTTGTCAATAATTTTTTGTAAAAATTTTAATTAATTTTATTTTTTATTTTTCATATTTTTGAAATATGTAATAGGGTCTATAATATTTGATTCCCCTGAAATAATTCTATCAGAGAGTGAATCTTGTTTATATTTTAGTACAATCATGCCAGGGATAAAAATTAAAGCTATAAAAATATTGAAATAAGTAACTTGTAATGGCATAAATTCTGAGTTTAAGTATAATAATAAAATTGCATTTAAAGCATATAAAAGAGAACTTAATGGTAATAAATATTTAATTCGTAATGCAAAAGCTTTAAACATCCAATAAATGAGAAGAGGCGCAATAATAAATGTGAATCCATAAGTATAGATTAATGATGAAACTATAATAAATCCTTCTGAAACGAAAAACTTAAAAATTTCATTATAAATTTTCTCAATATAGTATTTAATAAAATTATAATATTTATAAGCCAAATAACCTAATGGAGAAGATAAAATTAAAATAGATAGAATTTGTTCTTTCCAGCTAGGAATAATTTCAGGTTTATAATCTTTAATATTAATTAAATGTAAATAATAAAATTTGTTTTGAGCAGATAAATTATCAAAAGCCTCATCAGATAAATTTACAAGTACAATTATAACTTCTAATTTACTTGTTTGCTCTATATTAGCTATATTCTTTTTAATTTCCATTAAATTATTACTGAAATAAGAATATATTGTATAACAATTGAACATTGCATTTTCATCATTATTAGAATAAGCTTTCGAGATATATTTTAATAATAATTTCTCTGAAATATTACAGTAATCAATTGTTAAGTTTCGATTATCTTTATATTTTTGAGACGTAATATTCTTTTTAATAAATTCATTTAATTGTAAATAATTAGTTATTTTTTCCATTGTTAAACCTTTCTTTCTACTGGACAAAGTTTCCAAACCAGAACATAATCAATCCCATACTCATGGTCTAAATATTCATATTGAGGTGTATGTTTTCCGATGTATTCACCCCATTTATGCCATCTCCATCCTCCCCATAAACTCTTATCATGATTATTAATTATAGGAGTTAGTAATAGAATAAACTGATAATTAGGTTCATTTTTAATTAAATTAAATAGACCTTGTCCGAAGTATTCATCTTTTGATGTTCCATTTAAATAAATATTAATAATTTTATTTAAATAATTTTTAACTTGTGAAGCATTATCTGAAACTCCATTCATAGGGAAGAATTTATATTTATCAATTAATTCAAATTCATCTATTTCATTAAAATTAGTGAGTTCTTCAATATCGTAATGCCCATTTAAATCTGACATATAAATTCCAGTAATATCTAAACTCTTAGAATCTTCTTCAAGAATGATGTCTTCAGGATAATTTTCTTTTGTAATTAAAGTCCATTCTTTAAATTTATTTCTATAATAATCTAACTCTAAATCTTCAATAGAACCTTCTTCTTTGAGTTTCTTTAGAAATTCTTCTTTTTCTTGTAGTTTCTCAGGTACTACTTCAACATTAACAAATGGAATTTCGAGACTTTCAGGATTATAATCTTCCCCAATCGAAATCCATTCCTCATTAGAATTTTTTGATTTATTTTTTAAGTAATTATAAAGATTCTCTGAAATAACATTATAGAATTGTCCTTCAATCTTTTCATTATCCCAATCGTCAGTAATGCTTTCTTTTAAAAACTGATTTTTATCGTTTACTACTGCATAAAAATTTTTTACCATTTAGTTTAACCCTTCTTTTATTTTTTATTATATTTCTATTGTATAATTTTATTTTGAAATTGTCAACAAAAAAAGAATAGATATTATTATCTATTCAAATTATTTATTTGTTAAATTTTTAATGAAATCTTCTTTTTTCCCACCTTGAGATGCAAATTTCATAGAATCATCAATAATAATTGAAAATTCTTTAGATGGCTTAAATCCTAAATTTATTAAATCTTTACCAGTAATATATTCATCTCTAATTAATTTCCTATTTAATTCAAAATTCTTAACTAAACTATTACCTTCAGCTATTGATTTACCTTTTATAAGTGCATTTTTAAATAAAGTTATAGATGGATTATTTTCTTGTTTAATATATTCTGATTTATAAATAAAATTACCAAGGTTTTCTTTTGATTGATTGTCTATATATTTATTTGAATCTTTTTCTAGGTATTCAAATGCCATTTTCATATCTCTAACATCTGTATCTTTTGTTATTGTTGGAACTTTACCTTTATATATTTCAGATACAATAGCTTTAACTGTTTCATTAGGATAAGATTTTTTGAGCCCTTTTGATAAAGTGTCTATTTTAATAAGTTCTTTTGGTGTTAATTTAGGAAAATAACTTTTATCAGCATCTAATTTAATTAAATTTTTAAAATATACAGATGGTTTGTCTGATTTTAATATTGCCTTACTTGTTTCTTCATAAATTCTTTCTGTTGCTAATTTTGAACAATCAAGTTTCTTTGATAATAAAACTGTTTCAGGTGCAATTTTAAAATTAAACCTGGATGCAAATTGTGCTGCTCTAAATACTCTTAAAGCATCTTCACTAAATTTATCTGAACAATGCCTAATAACACCATTTTTTAAATCATTTACTCCACCATGAAAATCTAAAATTTCACCTGTTTGTGTATTTTTCATTAAAGCATTAATAGTAAAATCTCTACGTTCTGCAGCTTTTTCTTCTCCAATAAAAGGGTCAACGGTAACATCAAAATCAGTATGTTTATCTCCTGTTTGTTGCTCAGTTCGAGGGAAACTAAAATCAAAATCTTCACCTTCTAAATTAGCTTTATAGACACCAAATGATTTACCAACATAATCAATATCTATATTTTGATTTTCAGTAATAGATGTAAAATCATCTTCAGATATATTATGAATTTCTATATCTATATCTTTGTTTTCTTTTCCTAATAATTCATCTCTTACACATCCACCAACATAAAAAGTTCTTGCTCCTTTTTTACTTAATTCGTCTACTAATTTATTTAAAGCAAAATTATTATGTTTGGCAAATCTACTTTCATTTATTTTATCTGCATAATCTTGAGCTTCTTGAACACTAGAAAAATGTTCTGTTGAATCTCCTAAGGGACAATTACCTTCTTGTGCATGGCATACCCCAGGTGTCCCATCTTTCTTTACATGATATTTTGCCATTTTCTTCACCTGCTTAATTTTTTAACAATATCAAACGAAAAAAAGAAATAAATAGTTTATTTCTTTTTGTATTTATTTACATCTTCAAGATAAGAATTAAAAATATTCATTCCAGTTTGTTCTTGAAAATCTTCTACAACTTTATATAAATTATAATTATTTTTAATTTCAGGGTTTAACAGTTTTAAATTTTCTTCATTAGGTAAAACTTCGCTTGTTAATAAATAATTATAAGTAATTAAATTATTTAGCTTTTTAGAAATTTTTAAAGACTCATATTTAATATAATGTTTTAAACCTTCAATAAAAACAAAGTACCCAAATTCAAAAAATAAAATAATTAAAATTGAATAAAAGAATGTTTTATCTTCACTTAGAGATTTTTCTTTTAAAGATAAAAACAAGAAATCAGTAAAGAAGGCAATAAAAATATAATCTAAAATTCTATGTTTAATTTTAGGTAGTTTATATTTAAATATATTACCTTCATTAATTGGATCTATATAACCTTTTAAATCCACTATAAACTCTAAATTTGCCTTAATTTCTTTAATTCTATTATCTTTGTTTAACATGGGCATAGGATAAGCTCTACTTTATTTCCAAGTCTATCGATTTTAATTTCTTCTACTTCATCTTTATCAATAAGTTCATAGAGTTTTTCAATAGGGTAAATTTCCATAAAAGGTTCAAATTCTTTTACTGTTTTATATTCAGGCAATTCAGGTTGGAAAGAAATACCTGATTCGTTGTCCCATTTAAATCCGTTTTCAGTTTTAATCAAAAATTGTTCTACCATGTTTTTATTCTCCTTTACGCCAAAATACGGCTTACTTTTTTAGCAATTTTTTTACGAGTTGATTTTTTAGTTTTCGCAAAAATAAACAACAAAACTAATCCACCTAATAGAATATATTTATTTTGAATTAGATTAGCAATTGAGAAATCATTATGGAAAAGTCCAAGGAAAATTACTCCTAAATTAAACAAAATAATATAATATGAGAATTTTTTTTGCAATTTATAGATAGCAAAAGAACCCAATAGAGATAATGCAATATTCATAATATACCTTCTTTTTTTTCTTTTTTACTTTATGTATTTATTATACATCATTATTTTTTATTTGTCAACCAAAAAATTTAATTTTTGTAATATTTGATAATATCTTTTTTAACACGTTCAATAAAACCTTCAGGTCTTTCTTTCAAACGATAAAAATAGAAAGATTCAGGCGCTGAGCCAATAACAAATGTAATTTTATTTTCATTAATTAAATTTGAAATAAATTCATTAAAATAATCAATATATTTATCTCCATTAAAAGGAGTGATTAGCTCAACAATTTCCAATTTTCCATTTATTTTTGCTACATATCCTGCAAAATCAAACAATTTTCTATCATCATAAGTTAAAAAGTTTTCATCTTTAATATTTGGATATTTAAATTCATAATGACCTTCAGGTAATTTTGGAACTGTAATATATTCGCAACTATCAGATTTTCCACCTGAAAAAGTAGAGAAAATATCTTTATCAGTTAAAACTTCATAAGATTTGCTTTTAGACTTTAAATTTTCCATATAACTAATAAAATTATTCCATTTTTCTTCTTCTTTTTGTTTCTTTAAAGCTTCATTTTGAATTTTTTCTTTTTCTTCTTCTTCAAGCATCTTAATTGTTTTAAAAGGTACAGGAGTTTGCAATTCTTCTGAATAAAGGAATTTATAAGGATTCAATGTAAAAGGTTTAAATTCTTTTTTATTCTTTGGTTTTTTTAATGAAACTTTAAATAAAAATGAATCTTGAATATTATCTGTTTCAATTTTGATTATTTTAAAATCCTCTCCATATAAAACAATATTATCTGAAAAATTCATAATGGATGTATTTTTCATTAGATCTAAAGTCTCTTTAACATTTAGCTTAAATTCTTCTTTATAATAAACTGAAGTGATTAAATCTTCCGAATCAATAAGTTCCATTAATAAATCGTAAGTTTCCATTTTGGTTTACCTCTTTATTTTTCTTTATATTTAAATTATATAACATTATTTTTAATTTGTCAATACAAAAATAAAAAAAAGAACTATTTCCATAGTTCTTCTTGAAATATATTATCCTAGTGGAGACAAGTCCAAATCTGCGAAATTGAATTTTCTAATGTCTTCAGCAGTTACTTTACGTGGTTGTGGTTTTGGTTCAGGTTTAAGTTTTGCAACTTTAGAAGTTACAGCACCTTAAGCAAAAGTTCTTGTGTATTCAGCAACAATTTGACCACGTTCAGCATTTTGTTCAATAGTAGTAAATGTTCCATCTTCATTTACAGATTTAATAATAATAGTATGACCGTAATATGGATCTGTATGATTTGTACCAGGTCGAAGATTTACAATATCACCTGCTTGCAATTCTGATAGTTGAGGGTCAAGAGTAACTGTAAATCCTTCTGCTGACAATTGGTCATAATATTCATGTCCAATCCAACCAGCTCGTCCAGAACCACCCCAAACACCTTTACTACCCATAACTTGTAAGTAGTAATTACTCAAGTCCCAACATTGTCCACCAAATGCACCGTCAACATCAACCTGAGTTCCATAACGTTCTTCAATTTTTGTTAGGTAACTTGTATCAGTTTCATGTGCAGATACAAAGAATGGGAACATAAGCCCAAGAGAAAGTGTGGCAGTTGCAATAAATTTTGTAAATAGTTTACGCATATAAACCTCGCTTTTTTATTTTTATTTACTTTCTAATTATATAAAAAAAATATTTATTTGTCAACACTAAAATTCAAAAAAAAATTTTTCATTTATATTGACAAATTCAAAATAAAAGTATATAATAGAAATATAAAAAAAGAAAGGTAGTTTTAATAGAACTATAAAGAAGCTAAATGAATACAGAATATATAAATAATGAATTGTTGAAATATTTCCTATTTAATATTGGATATGATTTGAATAGAGATTTAGTATTATCTTCAGATTCAATTAAAGATAAATTAGAACCAATTAAACATTATACAGAACAAGATTTAAGTAATGTTTATGATGTTTATGAATTTCTAGATACTTTGGATAGTTTGGATGATTTTATTAAATTTAATTATGATGAAAATTCTTTAAACAATAGCATTATAAAAGATTATTTCACTAATATTTATAAAGAATCTTATCAAACAGAAGATACTCATAAATCAAATGTTGATAAACAATTACTAAAAAATAAGGCTCTTCTTATTTTGCAATCATTATATATTAAATCAGAAAATAAACCACTACAAAAGAAAGTTTCAATTAAAGCTTTTGAAGATTTCATGGAGGATGAAGATCCAGGTTTAATTAAAGATTTAAAAGAAGCAAATGTTGTTAAAATTACAAAAGATGGTAAAACCAATTTAACTGTTACTAATTTTAATAAAAAATATTCGTTGTCTTCAGATATTGCTGTAATTGTTTCAAAAAGTGATTTAGAATTATTGAGACGTGTATTAACAGTTTTCCCAAATATTGACATGAATTTTGGATGTAACTATGTTGTTGATATAAACATTTTCAAAGATGAAGAAATTGAAATTGATTATAAAATTTATTATCGTGTAATTTTTGAAGATTAATAATCAACATTACTTTTATAATTTAATAAATACAGGAGAGTAATATAAGTACTCTCTTTTTGTTTTTCCAAATTTAAGGTTTTCTTTTACCATTATATTATATGTAACATTTACATCAGTAATTACTTTCTTGCTTTTTTATCTCCGTCTCAATGAAAATCAAATTTCTTGACTTTTTCTAAATGATTTATATAATATTAATGTAAGGAAAATGAAATCCTTACTAGAACACTTATTTAAAGTAAAATAGAAAGAGGGGGATTTATGTTTAATCTAGAAATTTTCAAGAGTAAAGATAGTCTACTACTTGAAAAAGAAAAACCAGAAATAGTACGTAGAGTAGCGATTTAGCTAGTCTAAATTTTTTAAAACAAAGGTCAAAAATGGTCAATGTTAGTAAACATAATTAATTAAATAAAAAGAGGTAAAAAATATGAATAACAATTTTAATAACTTTAATAATATGGATGATTTATTTAATCAATTGATGGGTGGTATGCGTGGCTATAGCTCTGAAAACCGTCGATACTTGATTAATGGACGTGAAGTCACTCCAGAGGAATTTGCTCATTATCGTGCAACTGGTCAATTACCAGGTAATGCAGAAACTGATAGACAAATACAACAAAAGTCTTCAGGTATGAAACGAGATGGTGTTCTTGCTAAATTAGGTCGAAACTTAACATCAGAAGCACGTGAAGGTAAGTTAGACCCAGTTATTGGACGTAATAAAGAAATTCAAGAAACTTCTGAAATTCTCTCTCGCCGCACAAAGAACAATCCAGTTCTTGTTGGGGATGCAGGTGTTGGTAAAACAGCAGTTGTCGAAGGTTTAGCACAAGCTATTGTGAATGGCGATGTTCCAGCTGCAATCAAGAATAAGGAAATCATTTCCATTGATATTTCAGGTCTTGAAGCTGGTACTCAATACCGTGGTAGCTTCGAAGAAAATATTCAGAACCTGGTAAATGAAGTAAAAGAAGCACGGAATATTATCCTTTTCTTTGATGAAATTCATCAAATTCTCGGAGCTGGTTCTACTGGTGGTGATAGTGGATCTAAGGGACTTGCAGATATTCTCAAACCTGCCCTTTCACGTGGAGAATTGACAGTAATTGGTGCAACAACTCAAGATGAATACCGCAACACAATCTTAAAGAATGCAGCTCTTGCTCGTCGTTTCAACGAAGTCAAGGTCAATGCTCCTTCAGCAGAGGATACATATAAAATCCTTCAAGGGATTCGAGACCTTTATCAACAGCACCACAATGTCATCTTGCCAGATGAAGTCTTGAAAGCAGCGGTTGATTATTCTGTTCAGTATATTCCTCAACGTAGCTTACCAGATAAGGCAATTGACCTTGTAGATGTAACGGCGGCTCACTTGGCGGCACAACATCCAGTAACAGATGTTCATGCTGTTGAACGTGAAATTAAGGCAGAAAAAGATAAGCAAGAAAAAGCAGTTGAGGCAGAAGATTTTGAATCAGCTTTAAATTATAAAACACACATTGAAGAATTGGAAAAGAAAATCGAAACTCATACAGAAGATATGAAAGTGACTGCAAGTGTCAATGATGTTGCTGAATCTGTAGAACGAATAACAGGAATCCCAGTATCACAAATGGGGGTGTCGGATATTGAACGTTTAAAAGATATGGCTCACCGTTTGAAACAAAAAGTTATCGGTCAGAATAAGGCAGTAGAAGCAGTATCTCGTGCCATTAGGCGTAACCGTGCTGGTTTTGATGAAGGTAATCGACCAATCGGTAGTTTCCTCTTTGTAGGTCCAACTGGTGTTGGTAAGACAGAACTTGCTAAACAATTAACACTAGATATGTTTGGAACTAAGGAGGCAATCATCCGTTTGGATATGTCTGAATACAGTGACCGTACTGCTGTTTCTAAGTTGATTGGTACAACAGCAGGGTATGTTGGTTATGATGATAATAGCAATACTTTGACAGAGCGTGTGCGCCGCAACCCTTACTCTATCATTCTTTTGGATGAGATTGAAAAGGCGGACCCTCAAGTAATTACCCTTCTCCTACAAGTTTTAGATGATGGTCGTTTGACGGATGGCCAAGGAAACACAGTAAATTTCAAAAACACTGTCATTATCGCAACATCAAATGCTGGATTTGGTTATGAATCTAACTTGACAGAGGATTCGGACAAGCCAGAACTGATGAACCGTTTAAAACCATTCTTCCGCCCAGAGTTCCTCAACCGCTTTAACGCAGTTATTGAATTTTCACATTTGACTAAGGAAGACCTTTCTAAGATTGTTGACTTGATGTTGCTAGAAGTTAATCAAACATTGGCAAAGAAAGACATTGATTTGGAAGTCAGCCAATCAGCTAAGGAATACATCACAGAAGAAGGATATGATGAAGTAATGGGTGTCCGGCCTCTTCGCCGTGTTGTTGAACAAGAAATTCGAGATAAGGTAACAGATTTCCACTTGGATAACTTAGATGCTAAACATTTGGAAGCGGATATGGAAGATGGTGCTTTAGTTATTCTTAAAAAAATCTAATTCAAATCAGGAAAACTTGAGATTAAGCTCATAATTTTCCCTCTGATTTTCATTAATTATAAGAGGTAGTAATTAAACTATCTCTTATTTTTATTGTTTAAAAAATTTTAATCTCTATTTTTCATAGGTACAAATTTCAACCATAATACGTACTATCTATTAACTATAAAAAACATTATTTTTCTAATTTCTGTATAATTCATCATAAATACAGAATTTAACGTCTACGTTGAACCTACAGACTTTTAGGTTTGAAATAAAAACAATATTATGGTAAAATATAAATGATATAAATTTTAAAAAGGAGAGCTATCTTTTATGGAACAAACATTTTTTATTGTAAAACCAGATGCTATGCAACATAATAAATTGGGAGAAATTATTAGTATTATTGAAAAGAATAATTTTAAGATAGTTGACCTTAAAATGATTAAAGCAAATGAAGAATTATTAAAACTTCATTATAAAGAATTAGTAAATAAAGACTTCTTTCCTAAATTAGTTTCATTTATGACAGAAACACCTGTTGTTGTAGGAATTTTAGAAAAAGAAAATGCAGTGGCAGAATGGAGAAAACTAATTGGTGTAACTAATTCTTTAGAAGCAGAAAAAGGAACTATAAGAAACCTATTTGGAACAGATAAAACAAGAAATGCTGTACATGGATCTGCAAGTATAGAAGAAGCAAAAAATGAAATTAAAATTTGGTTAAATAAATAAAAAAGAACTCTTAATTGAGTTCTTTTTTAAGGTTTATAAATTTCAATTTCGTTGTTGTTAATTCTTAATCTCCAAGTAGGAAAATAACCTTTATATTTTTTAATTCTTCCATTAACAATTTCATTATTATTTACAACAGCAAAAACTTTATCTCCATCTCTTTGTTTATCAATAGCACCTGAAATTTTATCTTCTTTAGAAACATTTCCTGTTTCAATAAAATCTTTTGCTGAGTCATAAGATTTAAAAAATCTAACATCTAATGTAGTTAAATATTTATTTTCGGGTAAATTTGAAATAGATAAAAAAATAGAAATTATAATTGTTGAAATAAGCAATATAAAGAAATTAGCTGAATATTGTTTATTCATTTTTTACCAGCTTTCTTTTCCAATGCCTCAACAAAATCTTTAGCATTATCAAATCCTGCTTTATTTACTTGTTCTTTTAAATCTTTTTGATTTTCTAATCTAGCTATATAAGCTTTTTTAACTAATTCATTTTTTGATAAAATTTTACCAATAAATTTTTCAATAAATCCCATTTAATATATCCTTTCTTTTATAAAATTGAAATTTCTACCTGTATTTCAAGGTAGAAATTTTTTAAGATTTTGGAATAGTAGCAGTTACTACTTGTGGTGGAGTTTGGTCAAGAGGAACATGAGTTTCTTTAATTACTTTTTCATAATCAGCACCATCATCAGAATTTGTATTTTTCACTTCTTCTGTGTCAGTATTTCTTAAATAAATAGCTTCTACCTCTTCATTAGTATTTTCTTTTACAATATTATTTTCAGAATAAGATTTAATTTCTGTTTCTTGAAATTTGACTTCTTCAACAGGTTTATTTAAATCAACATTCATATTATTAAGTGGGGAATTATTTTTTAATTCACTATTAACAATAGTTGGTCTTCTCGGAATAATAATTGCAGCAAAAATATAAAAAAGAATAAAATCAATAGATAAGAAAATTAATCCAAATACAAAAGCTAATCTAACCAATGTTGGGTCAATTTCAAAGTATTCAGCAATTCCACCTAATACACCATCAACTAAAACTTCATCTTTAGACTTATAAATTTTTCTATTCATAAACTTTTATTGTATCTCCTTTTTTCTTAAAATATCAATTGATTTTTTTAACTTACTTAAAATATCTTTAGTAATTGTATGATTTTGAATTTCATCTTTAAATCTTTCAATATCTAAAACTTCATTTAATATAGATCTATAAACTCCATAATCAAAATAAATAATATGTTTATTGTAGTTTATTTGTAAAAATGGAATATTAGATATTTTGAAGGTAATAAAATTCTTATCAGGTACAATTTCAAGAGGTTTAACTTCTAACCTATATCCATAATTTTGAAATTGAATATCTTCTAAATTCAATTCTGATAATTCTGTTTCAATTAATGACCTCTTACTTAATTTATTCAATTCCCAAGACAAATCATTATTTTTCACAATAAAATTATGAATTAAATTAAAGTACATATCTAAGTAATTTCTTTCAGATAAATTCTTTTGATTAGTTAAATTCCCTAGCAAAGAAATTAAAGCATAAATTGTAGGACTTAATAATTTAGCTTTTAATTCATTATTTGAATATAGAACTTCATATAATCCATATTGAGTTGAAAAGGTTTTACTAAAATTAGGTGTATATTCATCAACTGAGAATGGAACTGGAGGACAGAAATGACGGCCAAAATTCTCTTCAAAAATTAAATTTCTATTATTTGTATTTACTTTTAAATCATCTGTATTAGTTGAAATATTCACATAGGTATTTGTTGCCTTCATCTCAATACGGAATACTTCACGTTTAAACTTTTCAATGTCTTCTTTATATTTATCCAATTCATTTTCTAAATAATTGTAAAAATGAGCAGTTTCTTCCGTTGTCATAAATCTATCTCTAATTGAAATTTCTTTATTCCCTAAACTATCTACATTTAAACTAATTACTAAATTATTTTCTTCTGTATGAATATGAACTAAAAAACGTTGAGACCTGAATTTTGGTTTCTGAGGTATTACATAAATATTTTTATGTCCAATCCCAATTAAATAAAATAATTCATCTATAAAATCTTTATCATTTTTATCGTTCCATTTATTTATGTATTTTTCCAATAGAATCAATTTTATACCTCCATAAATAATAAACAATATTTAATATATTTATTTTCATTTTCTTTTAATGATTTTTTAGCTTTAGGTAACAATTCATTATAAAAAATATTTTTATTTTCTAAAACATTAGATAATTCTTCTTGAACTTTTTTATTCATAACTGATAAATAGTAAGCATCTCGAGATTTATCGCTTAATTCTAATTCAACTTTACCTAACAATTGCATTAAATGAAAATTATAAATTAAACTGAAATAAGTAAACCCTTCTTCATTATAAAGACTATGTAAGGAATCTAAGTAAATGTTATAATCCTCTTTATTGTCAATGTTTAATAGAATGTCATTCCATGAAATTTCTTTCTTTTCACTATATTCTCTTTTCGGGTATAATTCCACTTTTTTATTTAAAAATTCTTCAAATTCCATTTTTATTCTCCGTCTATTTTTTATTGCATTTTAATTCTGGTTCATAATATTATTTTTTATTTATATATAAATTATAACATTTGTTCTTAATTAAATCAACATTTAATTATACATAAATATTAAGTAGTATTATGAGTTTCGCACTTATTCACATATTTAAAAATATGTCAAGTAAAGTCTTGGACTGCCCAGTGGTACTCAAACCGGAGTAAGAGACCGATTTCCGCAGACCGTTTAAAAAGTTTAATTTTAGATAAAAGTAAACGTAAGTGGAAGTGCTTACACATATCAAGCTGAAAAGTTAAGATTAAAATTGAAATTCAATTCCAACCTGCTTTTATCATCCACTTTATATTTAGTTTTAAAAACTAAACAGTTAGGTTTTCATAATATTCTTTTACTTGTTTATAAGATGTGTAAATATCTATTTCTTCGATTTCTTTTCTTTTCTTAATATTAATAGAAGCATTAAAATCAGCATCTATTTTTAGGTTACAATTTGAGCATTTAAATTCTTTTCCGCTTCTTTCTCCTAAATGATTACATCTACAGCATACTTGTGATGTATAAGCAGGGTTTACTATTGTTTCTTTAATACCATTTTCTGCCTTATATCCTAAATTGTTTTCTTCTAAATTTTTGAGTTTGATTCCCAATTTGGCTTTCTTTTCTTCATCCTTTTCTGCCTCTATCTTCTTCTCTATCTCTCTCTTGTATGACCATAATCTGGATTTATTTTTATTAACGAGATTATCAGACAAAGTATAGAAGAGTTCGGCAGAATTAGCTCCATATACTGAGCCGTTACTTAACATAATTAAATCAGTTATACCTACATCTAAACCAACTGTTTCAGACTTTCTAGATATTTTCTTTTTGGATGTAATTCTATCTAGAGGAACATGGAGATAATACTGATTAGAATTTTTATCTTTCACTAATTCTAATGTACCTTTTAAATTTGGTATATATCCATTTAAAGTAATTTCTATTCTAGGTTCTTTATTTTTATAAGGAAATGTTAATTTTTTACTTTTAGCTTTATATTTGTATAAATTTGATGTTAATACAATATTTGTTTTATTTGTATAAATTTGATGTTAATACAATATTTGTTTTATTTGTATATGATTTCTTTTGATACCTGCGAATATATCTTCTCAATAAATTATTTAATCTATGAACGTCCACTTTCAATTCTCTTAAATGCTCACTTCTATAATCTACTTTCTTATAATTTAATATCTCATATAATGTAGGCGTATGTTTTAAACATAAATACAAATAATGCCTATCATCCTCACTTAAATTCTCATTCTGACGTATCGCTCTCTTTACTTCCTTTTTAGTATTGGTCCAATTTACTTTTATTGTTCCAGCTGATTTCTCCACTGCTATCCTTGATAATGTACCAACTATTTTATTTGATAATAATTTTTCTTGAATTAATTCATCTCTTATTGTCCAACCACTCTGTTTTAATAATGAACCAATTCCGCCATATCTTGGCCAAACATAATTCTTTATATTTCTTTGGATTTCACCTATTAATAAAATTTTATTTTCTTTATTCGAGCAATTTGTTTTTATTTTTATTGTTCGTTTCATTTAAATTTTGCTCCAGTTGTTTTTTATATTTTTAATTCTAACAAAATTTTTTATTTATTTCAACTAAAAAAAATAAGGTTTAAAACCTTATTTTTATTTTAATCCTTTTAATAATTCTTCTTTCAATTTATTAGTTGTATCTTCTTTTGGATAAAAAATTTCAGATAATTGTTTATAGGAATTTTCACTTAAATCACTAAGAAACACTTTTCCAATTTTATGTCTATGAATAATTGAACTAATATAATTATTTGGTCTTCCACCATCAAGTGACAATTTCATCATAGTTTTTCCAGTTGAATGAATAATTTCTTCAAAATTTTCTAGTAGTTTATCTTGATTTACTGATTGGACTGCTTTAACAAATTGATTGATTTTTAGAATTAGTTGATAATCAGTTAATGTATAAGTTTCTTTATTTACAATTTTAGATGCTTTAATTACTTCATTATTAGTAAGATTTCCAATATTAAACAAGATAGATCTTTTGTTTAGGAGGGGCCGTTCTTTCAAATAATTTTCTTTAAAATATTTAATTTCATCTTCCGAAATCTCAATTTCATCTTTCAATTCTTTACTATTATTAAATTTAAAGTGTTCTGTTAATTTAATTAGATTTTCCAAGCTCAAATTATTTTCTAGAGATCTCCCTTTTCGATAATTAGAAATTGTAGACGGATCCAATTTAAGCAAAGAACCAACTTGACTAAGACTTTTACTATTAATTACATTATGTGCTGCTTCGAGACTGACTGTTTTCATATTATTTTCCATTTTCTTTCTTTTTTTTTATAATCTTTTTCAATTCTTTATCATTATAACACGTTTTGTTTTAATTGTCAAGTATTTTTATAAAAAAAATTAAAAATTTTTTTGTATGCTTTGGACAGGATTTGAACCTGTGACCTTTCGTTTCGTAGACGAATATTCTATCCACTGAACTACCAAAGCAATGGTTTTAATTTTGTCCCCGCGGTGTTCACCAAAAACCCTAAAAGAAACTCCTTATTATAATCGGACAATAACTATAATAAATCATAGTTCAAATTTATTATAAATGTAGTTTTAAAATAATTTTAATATTATTCTCCGCGGTGTTCACTACCAACCCTAATCGGGAAAACAGGATTTGAACCTGCGACCCCCTGGTCCCAAACCAGGTGCTCTGCCAAGCTGAGCTATTTCCCGTTCTCTTATAATTGTAACTAGAAAAATTCCATTTAAATAAAACAGATATTTCTCCATAATCCAAAACTAATTTGTTGCTACAATTATAAGAAGAAAGAACCTATATAAAACAGATTCTCTCCGTAATCATGGTCTGAGTAGGAATCGAACCTACGACCCACGGATTAAAAGTCCGCTGCTCTTCCAACTGAGCTATCAGACCATTATAAGTACAAAAGGGTAAAAGTATAAAGAAAGTTGAAAGAAGGTAAACTTTTGTACTTATAAATTTTTTAATATTCTTTATTTAAAAGAACATCCTAATATCTTCATTCAAAATAACCATTTATTAATGGTAATAATTTAATGCAGATTTGAACTGCTAACAATTTAATGTTTCTACCAATTAGATATTAAATTAGGGTGAATAGTGGGACTCGAACCCACACGTGTGAGATTCACAGTCTGATATGTTAACCTTTTCATCATATTCACCAAAAACAGGCCTAGTAGGAATCGAACCCACATCTAAAGTTTTGGAGACTTTCATTCTTCCATTGAACTATAGACCTAAAATAATTTATGTGTAACTGAGATAGGTGGATTTGAACCACCGCATCTAGGATTCAAAGTCCTATGCCTTACCGCTTGGCTATATCTCAAAAACAGGAAACAAAAAATCGATACAAAATACTTTATCCTAAATAATAATTGCTGTTAGTTTCCTTAATGCTCCGAACAGGGCTCGAACCTGTGACCCTCTGATTACAAATCAGATGTTCTTCCAACTGAACTATCAGAGCTAATTTACAGAGAACAATAAATTCATTAACAGTCCTAAATGTTAGTAAATAAATAATTGCTGTAAGTTCTCTATTGCGGAGATGGGACTCGAACCCATGACCTTCAGCTTATGAGACTGACGAGCTAACCATCTGCTACTACTCCGCATTATTAATAAACAGGAAACATAAAAATTAAACACTTTTAAAATATCAGTAAATAAATATATTGCTGTTAGTTTCCTTAAACAAAATGACCCGGGAGGGATTTGAACCCACGACCCTACGCTTAGAAGGCGTATGCTCTATCCAACTGAGCTACCAGGCCTCGAATTAAACATAAAGGAATAATTTAATTAAAGTGTTATTTCACTTTACAACTTAGTATTTGTGATTCTAAAACTCTTTCGATTACTCTAACAGGAAAGAAAAGAAAGCCTTTATGTTTAATTAATACGGAGAGCGGGACTTGAACCCGCACGAAGATTAGTTCGCAGGATTTTAAGTCCTGTGTGTCTGCCAATTTCACCATCCCCGCAAATGAGAGTTATTCACAGTTTAAAAATATATAAAGAAAAACAAAGAAAAATTACCAAAGAAAATTAAAGTTTTGAATAAATTACATTATAAAAAGCTTAAAGGGATTTTAAATGATAATTTAACTTTTGATAGTTTATCGTCATATCAAGGACAAGTTTTATTGACAATTTATATTTTACCAAATTATTTTTGATTTGTCAATATTTTTTTTAAAATTATTTTTATTTACGGAGCGGGTGGGATTTGAACCCACGCACGTTTTACCGCCTAACGGTTTTCAAGACCGCCCCCTTAAACCACTTGGGTACCGCTCCTTAAAAGATAATTTTTTGGTTAAGTAATTATCAAACTTACTGTAATTTTCCACGTTACAGAGGACAACTCACGGTTAACCAATCTCATAAGGTTCCGAGCATCTTGGAATTATGTTTCTTTATGTTTACAGTTTTCCCACCTGACAGGCCTCCTACCAAAGCCATTAATCTGTCGAACATTGAGTATGTCCAGTCAACTTTGTTACTTTTTACAAGTAGTTGACCTAGAGTTCCTTTTTTGGGATTTTAAGAAACTTAAACCTCATAACCTTAAACTATTCAAGTGTTTATCGTTCTAAACTCAAAACCTTCCACATAAATTCTTTGCGAAAATATACTCAGATTTTATCTTGAATAGTAAGGTTCAAAAAACAAATAAAATTTGTTTAAATACCATTTCCTTAACGTATAAGGCTTTAGGCATGGACCTTGTAGGGATCGAACCTACGACCACTCGGTTATGAGCCGAGAGCTCTGACCAGCTGAGCTAAAGGTCCTAGAAGAAAGACTACGTAGCGTATATAGTCATAATGAGCACCACTCATTTCTTTAACATTTCAAGCATCCTCGTGTTACTTATATATGTGAACGTTTTAATACAAGCGTACCTTCCGAGTATAGGTGACTTGCTTACCTTGTATTATGGTTAAAAACAGGAAACAATAATTATAAATTGAGATAATATGAAATTTTACCTCTAACATCTTCATTGTAATTCAACATTTACTTCTTTAAATAATATTCTTTTTAGATAATAATTGCTGTAAGTTTCCTTAAATTGCAAGCTAGTAGAAATAAAGCCTTGACCTTGAAAAGGATTTCATTTCTTTTAAGTTTAAATTATAAATTTCTAAATTAAATTTAATTTATTTAAATAAATTACCCGAAAATTTAATTTAAAATGTCCATATTTATAATTCAACTCCGACAACAGGGCTTGAACCTGTGACCCTCTGATTAACAGTCAGATGCTCTGCCAACTGAGCTATGTCGGATTAAACTTCGATAGTAGGAATCGAACCTACATTATAAATATATTTGCCTATTTATTTTCCATTTATTATTCTTGGCAATAAAAACAATAAATATAGAAACCAATATATCCTACAACGTTTAAATAAGTAGGATTTATATCGAATGCGGAGAACGGGAGTCGAACCCGTAAGAGTATTACCTCGCAGGATTTTAAGTCCTGTGCGTTTGCCAATTTCGCCATCCCCGCAGATGAGAGTTATTCACCCTCGAAAAAATATATAAAGAAAATTAGGGAAATAAAACTTGAAATAAAAGTTATATATTTATTTTACCAAAAAATTTTAATAAAGTAAATAACTTTTTCAAATTTTATTTAGATAGTTTATTGTCATATCAAGGACAAGTTTTATTGACAATTAATATTATATCAAACAATTTTTAATTTGTCAATAGTTTTTTTGAAAAATATTTTTTATTTTTTACGGAGCGGATAGGATTTGAACCTACGCACGTTTTACCGTCTAGCGACTTAGCAGATCGCCCTCTTAACCAGACTTGAGTACCACTCCATAAATATCAAATAAATTCACAACATTACTTTGTGGAATTTATTTGACTGATAGTTTAACGTCTTATCAAGGACAAGTTTTATTTATAATTTATATTATATCAAACTAATTTTGAGTTGTCAATAGTTTTTTGAAAATTATTTTTTATTTTTTACGAAACGAGTGGAATTTGAACCCACACACGTTTTACCGCCTAGCGACTTAGCAGATCGCCATCTTAACAAGACTTGAGTACCGCCCGGTTAATGCAATAAAAACTTATATATACAAGTGAGATTAACTTGGATAATATAAGTAAGTAATTCATAGAAATACAGGTGGCAGTTTATTACCAACTCCATTAATATTTAAATTACTATTTCTGCTAGATTCCTTTCAGGTGAAACATAATTTCACTCTTGCAAGAATATTCCCCGTTTGAGATCCGTAAACCCCATTCAGACATTGAAACTCTAAGAATCCTATTACTTGTGTAATATTTATTTTTTCTATTACACTGGGGGACACCGCCTCCCCACTGAGTTTATAATCTCATACTCATAATTTAGCGTAGTATTTTTTATATTGAATTAAATTTTCGACAGCATTGTCGTCTCTGTCTAATTCACTGTTACAATGAAAACATTTATATTCATTATGTTTATTTCCATGTTTGTCCCCTGACAATCCCAATTTATCATCTCCAGTTTTTACCATCCCACAATTTGAACATCTTTGTGTTGATGGGTAAAATCTATCCGCTTTGATAAACTCTATATTGGTCTGATTGAACTTAGTTTCAATCTTTTGTTTGAATCTTCCAAACATTGACCTGTGCAAACTCTTGCACATACGTCTATTCATCTTCATACTATTTACATCTAAATCCTCAATCGTTACTGATGAATAATTGTTGTTTAGGAACTGAATGAATTTGTTTAGATTTTCTTCTTGTAAATTATAAGCTTTTGCATAACTCTTGCTCAATTTGGTTCTCATTTTCGCATAAGTCTTGCTTTGCTTCCAATCCTTATTCCCTAATCTTTTCTTAGACAATACCTTACTATAATATTTAATTAAACCATATTGTTTCATTAAATTGTTAGATGTTGTCTTCCAATCAGAATAACTACCATCCAATTCATTGTAATGAAATCCTCTAATGTTTGCATCTATTCCACATTCAGGTTTATTTGTCCTATCACGATTAAATTTTGACCTGTGTTTTTTTTCGTCTTCTTCGTCTAACTTAACTGTTAAACTTACAAACCATTTTCCATTTCTAGTACAATTTATTGTTGCTCCAGTTAATTTACCTTGAAATCTTAATTTTTCTCCTAATTTAATATTGCTAAATGTAATAGGGTTTTCTGGTGTTACACCAGACAATTTAGATTTATGAGGTTTAGGAATAATCAATTCATTTTTATCATTAATTTTTATACCCTCAAAAGAAAAGCTCATTTTTTGATTCTTTTTCTTTTTAAATTTTGGCATTTTATGATTTGGCATTTTAGGGTTAAGAGCATTTCTAACAGCATTAGTAACATCACCTGCAGCAGTCGCTACTAATTTACTTGCATAATTATATTCCCATTTTTCTTTTGTCCTAACCATGTGATTACGAACTAAACTCATATAAGGATAATATTCATTGTAAAAGATTTTCTTTTCTTTATCATCCAATGAATCAAAATCTTCAAATTTAGCTTTTTCTTCTTTGTATTTTAAATACAATTCTTTTTGTACTACTATTGCCTTATTATACAAATAACGTTTATATCCAATATATTTTTTGAAATTAACTATGTCTTCATTCGTTGGATATATCCGAATCTTGTGTGCCAATACTACCATTGTCCCCCTCCTTTCTCTTCTATTATAAAATTAAAGTATTACTTAAATCTTGAACTTACTCAATAATTGATAATACTTTTCCTGTATAAATATTTGGATTCGACTTGTAACTTAATTATAGTTAAAGAAAATATTTTTTCAAACAATATTTTTAAACCTTGTTCTACTTATTTCTTTAACTATTTTAAGTGTTGTTCTTTTAATGAAACAACAATGAAAATTATATCAAAAAAAAAATTTTTACTGTCAATAGTTTTTTTTGAAATTTTTTAAAAAAATTATTTAGGTTTATATTTTACCTTATTTTTTAAGAAAAAGAATTTATTTTTCTCCAAGCATAAATTTAAATTCATTAGGTATTGGTTCTAAGATTTCATCTGGAACAATAGCTTCAAATGTTCTAGCAATAGTAGAATATTCCTTTTTGAATAATGGGTCTTCACAATGAGATTTTGTTATATAAACTGCTTTAGAAGGTTTAATTTTATTAGGTGCAGTTAAAAATAAAAATTCTTCAGGTGGGACTTTGAAAATAGTTTTATTGTTTGTTGTTACTTTTTCATTGTCTTTATCGTCTTTAGTGAAATTGTATTCAACGGTTTCAATTTTACCTATAATTTCGCTAAACCTTAAAGCAGATTTAGAGGTTGAACCAGCATGAACAATAAAATTGGAAATTATTCCTAATAGGGATTCCAAATAAGCATCTCCATTTTTATTTGCTTCACTAACAATTTGCTCTAAAGATTGAATTGATAATGTGGTTAAGAAACCAGCATCCCTTGCTTTCTCTAAAATACTTGAAATAGAACTTATATCTAAAGTTTGAAATTCATCTATATATAATCCAACATAATTATGATTTCCTATGCTTGATTTTATAGCTGAAATTCTTTTTAAATCTTCAAGAATAATATAACCTAATTCTTTAGCAAAGTTTTTACCATTATTAGGATTTAATTGAAATAAAACAACAGGTGCTTCATCTGATAAAGCTATATTTAATAAATCAATATGGTTACTTGAAATTCCTTTAGATAACCATGAGCCGTAATCAGACATCAATAAATTTCTACAGGTTATTTTCAATGAATCTAATTGAGACCTTAAATCTTTATTCTTTTCCAATTCAAAATAGAAAGAATCTATTTCTTTTAATCTTCTTTGTTCATTTGAATTTAAATCTTCAATTGTTCTATTACCTAATAAATTCTTTTTGTAATTTAAAACCAATTGATAAATATTATTTATATCTAAAACAGATAATAATAAAGAAAAACCTCCAGAGTTCCAATCAATAGTTTTCAATTCATTTTTATTAACTTTATCTAATAAAAAGAAAATTGTTTGTAGAATTGATTGAGTTCTTTTCTTGTATATTTCAGATGCTCCATCCCATTCTCTCATGTTCAAAACCATATCTACTTTTGAAGTTCTATCACCACTTGATAAAGGGTCATAAGATGCTTTTTCTTTACAAAATAGATTATTATATTTTTCTTTAGGCCCATTAAAGAAGTGGTAAAATTGTCTATTATTTTCTTTAGCCCATTTAGATAATTTATAAGCTAAATCAGGACCTTTTTTGAAATCAATTGCAATAACAGGTAAACCAGATAAAATATCGTTTCTCATTAAATTAAGCATAGTAGTAGTTTTACCTGAACCTGATGAACCTGTTAATATTGTTCCTTTAACTGCTTCTCTATAATATCTAGAAACAATATGAGGTTTATCAATCACTTTATTTTTATCTATTGTAACTGGAGATGTTGAAATTCCAATAGTAGCAAATTCTTCATTATAAGCATATTCATTTTTAATTTCTTTTTTCATAAATTTTATTTTTAATTTATCAAAAGGAGATTGATTATAAGAAAAATTACTTCTCCATCCAGGTTTATTTTTTAATTCAGGATATTTTTTAAATTTATAAACCTCAAATAAGATCCAAATATACCCAATTATAATTCCAAGATATAAACTGGTAAATAAATAAGGAATTAATAAATTACTTAATTCTAGTTTTAAATTCTTGTAAGGTTCAATAAAAATAGCAATTATATATAGTGCTAATAAAAGTAATCCAGATATTAATCCGTTTACTAAAGGTTTTTGTTTTAATAAACGGAGTAATAAAAAGTAACAGATAAAAGCAGTAATAAATATTGGTAAATTTATTATAGCCATCAAAAATAGAAAAATATAAAATAAAGAATAACTTACTATATCCTTTTCGTTATTTTCTTCTATATTTTTTTGCATTATAGTTCATCCTTATTTAGTTTTTTAGAAATATCAAAATTAGCTATAGATTGCACGTAGACGTAAGATTTCGTATTTATGATGAATTATACATAAATTAGAAAAATGGTACTTTTCATATTCAATAGATAGTACGTATTATGGTCAAAAATTACATCTATAAAAGTTCATTAAATAAATTTTATATTTTAAAATATAAAAAAGAGATAGTTTAATTACTATCTCTTTATTTGTTATTTTCTTCTTTTAGATTTATATCCTAAACCTAAAGTACCAATTACAGATGAGACTAAAGTTGTAAGAATAGATGTTGAATTAGTATTAGGTAATTCTCTTTCTTCTTTAGTTTTTTCACTTTTCTCATTATTTAATGTTTGTGTATTATATTCAGGTAAATCATCAACAACAGGTGGCAATATTAATTCACCTTTATCATCAACTGGTGTATTTGTTGATAATGTGCCTGTATATTCAGGTTTTTCATTTACAGGTGCTTCAGTAGGATTTACACCTCCATTATATTCACGCAAATCATTAACAGTAGGTGGTAATATTAATTCACCTTTATCATCAACTGGTGTATTTGTTGATAAAGTACGTGGTAATATTAATTCACCTTTATCATCAACTGGTGTATTTGTTGATAACGGACCTTTATATTCAGGTTTTTCATTAACAAGTGAATCAATAGGATTTACTCCACCATTATATTCAGGCAAATCATCAACAATAGGAGGGAGTACTGGATTTCCTTTATCATTAATTGGTGTATTACTTGAAATTAATTTATCTGTTACTGTTCCACTTATCTCACCTGTCTTTTCATTAACTGTATAACTAGTAGTTCTTTCTATTGTTTTATCATTATTTTTTATTATTTCTACTTTGTCTTTTGCCGCTACTTTAATAATAGTATCAGTAGGATTTACAATAACAGGATTTCCTTTATTTTCTGTGATTGAACCATCATTTTCTTTTACACTATAAGTTGTTGTTATTGTTGTTGTCCCAGGTTTCCCTTGTATTACAATATTAGGTTGACCTTTTTCTCTTGTTTCATCTTTAATATACTTTTTAGGAGATGCTATTAATGTTACCTCAATCTTGGGTTTTGTTCCAACTTTAACAATTTTATTTACAGGATTTTCTGTTTTATTAGTAGGTTGATTAGTTATAACATTACCTGTTTTAGTATCAAGTGTATAAGTTGTAGTAGTAATTGTTTTACCATTTTTACCTTCTGTTACAACTGTTTGTTCCCCTTTAAGTTTTGTATCATCTTTTTGATAAATAGTTTTAAATGGAAGACTTGTTTCATTAATCTCTGGTTTTGTACCTACCTTAACAATCTTATCTGTTTTTGGCTTTATAATTCTTGAATAATTTTTGTCTGTTTCTTTATATCCCTCTAAACCATTTTCTCCTTTTTTAACCGTCTCTAATAATCCTTTTTCCTTTGTCTCGTCTGATTCATAAATTGTACTAAATCCTATCTCTCTTGTCTTTTCTAAACTCCTATATCTGAATGTTATCGTGCGCTCTCCTGACATCACTAAATCATTTAAAGGTTGGTCTGAAGATACAAACTCGTAATTTTGTATATTTTTCTTTGGAATTTCAATTTTAGTGTACCAAGGTTTATTTTCAACAATTGTTTCTAATGGTGCAATCTCATTATTATTTTCATCTACATATTTAACTTTTATTGTTCCTGTTGAACTCTCACCAAAAGTATAAGAAGTTGCGACTCTACTATTAATTGAAGAAGAATAGATTTCTGAATATTCTTTATCATCAGGTTCTTTTATTTCTGTTGTAATTTTTCCAAACATTTCACCAAAATTACCTGTTTGTAAAGCTTTCTTGTATTCATTAATATCTAAATGATTTAAAAAATCTTCTTTTAATTTTGTTTCATATAACTTAGAAGGTAAATTAAGAGTCTGTTCTCCTAAGGGATTTGATTTTACTACAATATCTTCTAAAATTTCTAATTCATAAGTATTATTATTTATTTTAGTATATTTTGCTGGTATTTTATAGTTATTATATCCTGATGTGTTTGAATCTATTCTTTTTACTAATTGTTCATTTTTAAAAATTTCTTTAACCCCAATTTTATTAGGTTCTGTTTCTAAATATGTCAATTCAGTTTTTGCTTCACTTGTATTGTCATTTTTAAATTCAACAGTGTCTGAATTAAGAATAAACCTAAACTTTGTTCCTGCCTTAACTAATTTTTTATTAATAGTATTTGTATAAATATGTTTTCCATAATAATCATCATTATTTATTTTATTTAATTCTAAAGGATAGTAAGTAAATAAATCACTTAGGTATAATGGTTTATTTTCAACATATTCTATACCGTATCTTCTACTTTTAATTTTTTCAAATTCATTATACTCTTTTTCTTCTTTTAAGGTTTGAGTAATAGTGTGTAAATTAACTTTTAATTCTTTTTGTTCTTTATTAGAATAAATTTTATTATTATTCAAATAAATATTACTAGAAATATTTTTAGAAAATCCTTCTAGCATTTTTATTTTTTCATTAGATGGTTCATTTTTCTTATATAAATCTCCTATAAAATTTACATTACCATCATTTATTTTTAAATCAAATTCAACTACTCTATTTTTATTATATTTTTTGAAGTTATTATTAAAATTTAATTTTAAATATTGATTAAGTTCATCTGATTGAGAATCTAAAGATTGTATATAATTATAATATTCATCTATACTTTTAAATTCACTAGGATCTTTAACTTCTTTTATTGATCTTCTATTTTCAGGTATTACTCCCACTTTTTCATTATTAAAAACTAAAGGTTCAGTATAACCCTCAAAGAATGAATTTGATTTTTTAAAAACAAAACCTTTAGAAACATCAACATCATCAACAATACTAATTCTTAATCTTATTTTTTTATCAGTTTCACTAATAAGTTCTATCTTACTAATAGCATTGTTATTTGTTCCTTTTTCATCTATTTCACCATTTGCATTTGGATTACTATAAATTACTGATGTTTCAGAAGCTTGAACTATATTATTACCTAAATATGTATTAATTACTGGTAATTGATTTGCATTACTAACTAATAATCCAACTGCAACTGAAAATACTCCTACAGAAAATTTTCTTATCGCATATTTCTTATTTAATTCATATTGTCTATATATTTTATTTAACATTATTTCCTACCTTTTATTTAATATTTTATTTATTAGAATATCGGCAATATAATTTGAGGATTCAATAAATAACAATTTTTATTTTGTTAAATATAAAAAAAGAAATAGTAATAAAACTACTTCTTTAATTTATCCAAAGTATTTTTCAACAGAGAAATCAGTTAAATCCTCATTGACACCAAAATCAACTTTAATTTCTTTAATTCCCCCATTTGAAATTTCATCATAAAATGAGATTGTAACATCTTCTTTTCCATAAAAAGTTGTTATAGTATCCATTGAATCCATTGTAATCCCATTTACTTTTTTCAATTCATCAATAAAATAGTAAAATTTATCAGAGAAATAAGATTTAGATGTACCTGATTTAATATTATCAATTGCAAAAATTTTGATTTCTTCAAGAATGTTTTTAAATGTTTTTTTCATTTTTTATTACCTCTTTTTTCTTTATGTATTTATTATATATCAAAGTTTTTGGTTTGTCAATACTTAAATTATAAAAAAGAATAGTTTTTAGCTATTCTTTAAGTTTTTATAATATCTTTAAATTTCTTGTATTCAAAATTCCTTATTTCTTCTTTCATTTTATCGAAATCTTGAACTTCTTGTGTTTGTCCAGATGTAGCATTCTTATCAACAGTAATAGCTTCACCTGTTTGGAAATCAAAATATGCTTGTTGGTCTTCTTTTTTAGAAATTTCTCTAGCTTCAGATGCGTCTTTACTAATAATAGAAACATCTAAATATAAGTTGTTATCATAAGGAGATCTCCAGAGTCCAAGAATATGATTAGGTTTTTCTAATACATCTTTATGTTCTTTAATATAATTGTCAACTTCAGATTGTATTTGTTCATCAGTAACATCTCCAGATATTGCTTTAGAATATTCTGGATAAGGACTAACTGCAAATCCATTATTAACATAAGAATTATCATTAATAGAAATAGAGGCACCTGAATTTCCACTATTAAAATCATTACCTTTCATTTCTTTTAATTTAAACTCTTTTCTTTCTGTATTATTTGATAATCTATTATATAATTCTGTTCTGTATTTATCTCCATTTTCATTATCTTCTAATGCTTTATTTTTTACTTCTTCTGTATTCATTGAAGACAATTCAGCTTTTTCTTCATTAATTTTATCAGCATATTCTTGTGCTTCTTCTTTACTTGAAAAATGTTGACTTGAATCTCCTAATGGACAATTACCTTCTTGTGCATGACATACTCCAGGTGTACCATCTTTCTTTACATGATATTTTGCCATTTTATTTCACCTCTTGTTATTTCTTCTTTTGAAAATATCAAATAAAAAAAGTAGCTTTTTTAATAACTACTTTTATAATTCTTTAATATATTTTGTTGGAACTGAATCTACTAGCCAAACGTTATTTTTACTTAAATAGAATTTAAATCCATCCTTAACCATCTGTTTACTATCAATAATTAAAATTCTTAATTCCCCATGCCTTTTCCCTACAATAGATGCAGTTTCTTTATCTCCTGACAGGTGAACATGGTGACGAGATTTTGGAATTAAACCTTCTTTTTTAATTGATTCAATAAATTTCAATGCAGTTCCGTGATAAAGAATATCTGGAGGCATAGTTTCATTTAAATCTAAATCTAAACCTTTAATTGAATGGCCTTGTACAGCCCGAATTTTAGTTTTATCTGAATTAAATTCATATCGTTTTTTGTTGTCTGTTTCTACTATTTCAATTAATTCTTTCATTGATAAATCTAATGATTTTAATAATTCTTTAACTGAAACGAAACCTTTATTATCCATTGTTAAATTTTTATCAGAAGGATTATGTCTTAATAAATAGGCTATATATTTACTTGTTTCAATATTCATTTTTTTTACTTTCTATTTTTTAATAAATTTACGAATTGTTTTTTTATGTTTTAATGCAAATTTGATTAAATAGTATAACTTACTAACAGGTAAATCAAATTCATTACATGATTCTCTTATTTCAGGGTGGAATTTCTTTTTAAAATTCAATAATGAACCTTCATTCTCCACACCACCTAAATTAATATATTTAATATTAGGGAATCTTTCAAAAGTTTTAAGAATTGAATTTGTCCAAGAATATGCAGCAGAATTATAAGATTTAAAATCATCATCAAAACCTGCATATAATAATTCAGCAGTATCACCATATACAACAGTTAATGTACCTGAAATTGGGATTAAATTTCCATGTTTTGTGTTTTCAATTTTCCATAATTCTTTTCTTAATACTTTTTTATCTTTATCATTGTCAGCTTTTAATTCTTCAATTAATTTATCTGCTCTTTTATTTCTATCAATATAAGAAACAGTTATAAATGAATTAGGGTAATTGTCTAATAATGATTTAAAGTAATCTTTATTTCTTAATTTAATTCCTTGTCTTTTTTCTGTTAACCTTGTTAATTCATAAAAATCATTTAACAAATTATCAGATAATTCTTTTACTCTAAAATCAAATGTATAAACAGATCTAACATTTTTATTTTCTGTTGTTCTTCTATCTTGTTTCATTCTTTTAGTTAATTTAAAATCATTATGAACAACAGCATTTAATTTAGGTTGAATAGAATCAAAAGATTTATCAGTTTTATTTTCAATCCAACCATTTGTAATAAGGTCTTTAGAAATAGAATTATCATTAAAAATAGGAGGTACAATTTTTAAATAAATTGAATTAGTATCTTTAGCAATTTCTTTAAATGAATTAGTAACAAAAGACAATAGTTCTTTATTGTTATAATCCATCAAAGGTCCATAAGGAATATAAATAAAATTCTTGTTTGAGAATAATTTTCTAATAAGAATAGATGCTACTGCTACTACTTCATCACCTTCATAGAAAACTACTCTTTTAGTATTCCAATCACCTTCTTTAATTTTACCCCATTTATGGCTTTGCAACAAAGAATAATTATCAAATTTTTTTACTAAATTATCATAGTCGTCTCCACTATAATAAGTATAACTAAATTTCATTTTTCCTCCTTAATATGTATCTAAATCGTCTTCTCCAATAAGTCCTTGTTCTATCAAAGTTTCAATATAATTATAAGCTAAATCAGGTAATTCTTCCACATTAGCATTATTTAAAATTAAATCTCCATCTGGACTAATAAATGAATTACGAAACTCTATTTTCTCTACAGGTTTACCATTATAATAAGTAGTTTCAACGTATTTTTCAATAAACATAAATTCATTTAATTCATCAAGGTTATTTGTAAAATTGTGGAAATTGAAATTCTCAATAATTTTAATATAACCATTTGGTTCTGATTTATCAATTACAGTGCTATATGGAATGAATTTATCTGAATAATAATTATTTCTAATTTTAAATTTATATAATACTGGTTGAGATGCTAAAGATGTTTTATCTTTTTCATGCACAATAATATATTTATTTTCTAGACCCTCAAAAGAGAATTTTTTAAATGCTTCATTAATTTCTTTTTTACGTCTTGAAATACCTCTATTTTCATAAATTGGAGCCTTAAAATAATTAAATTCTTTACCTTCAAATTCTATATTTTCGTACTCAACTAAATGTTCGGGTTTTTCTATTTCTTCTAAATTATTATTACTAAAATAGTTGAAAGCGTTTATAATAATATTTTTTCTTTCACATTCAGGAGAAACAATCTTTCCATTTTCATTAAATAAAAAATTATGGCTAAATTTTCTTTTAATTTGATTTTTAGAAAATATCCATGTTTCCAACTCTTCAACATAGAAACAATTATTTAAGAATCCTTCATTACCTTCAAAACTATGATAATTCTTATAGATTGTAATTAGACCTTTACCTTCATAAATTGTTTTTATAATTTTATATTTATAGAAGATATCTGCAAATTCATCTTCACCTATTCTAAATTTATATAGCTCAGGTACAGTAGTAATTTCTGTAAAACCTTTTTCAAAATTAATATTTACAAGATGATTATCAGTAACAGATTCATCTATGTTTTGTTTTGCAATTTTAGTAATTAAATCATCAAGATTTTCAATTTTTATGTTTTTATATAATTTTGCACTTTCATAGGGTTTATCCCCGACTTTGGGCAAATTATAAACTGAATATAAATTATGTTTAATAATTTTCATTTCTCAACCCTCTTTATTTTAATTTATATTATATAATAAATCCTTAATTTTGTAAATAAAAAAGGTCCTATGTTTAGACCTTTATTTTTTTGTTAATTGATTCAATAAGTCTTTAACAGGAACACCATATTTATTTGAATAATGAGCAATCAAAGCAATATTTTCATCAGTAATTTGAGAGCCAATTAAATCAACTAACGCATTATCAATATCTGCATTAGCATTAACATAAGTTTTTACAGCGTTAAATGCTTCTTTTGGTACTGTTACATCTTGTCCATTTAAATTGATTTGTTTATCTCCATCAGGCAAAACTTCCATAGCAATATCTTTTTTAGTTTTTATGATAGTTTTTAACCCATCAACAATAAATGGTTTTACTGTATCTACTGAACAAGCAGTCAACATAAATACTGATGTTAAAATTAAAATTACTTTTTTCATGTTTATTACCTTTTTTATTTAATTATAACAAAAACATTAATAGTTAAAAGGAATCTATAAATTCTTTAAATTCAATATAAGAATCAGGCGTTTTTTTATGTATTCTTTTAAGTGCAGCTTTTAATTCTTCAAGAGTGTAATGAGATGGGTATTGCATAACATCTTGTAAGTTAATCCTATATTCATTCAAACAAAAATTCTTGTTTAATGAGATCCATTCATTTTTATTATTTTTAACAAATAACAAAAACAATTTAATTGAGGTTACTGTTGCCTTATATTCTTTTGAATTATCTTTAACCATTTTAGTACCTTTTATTCTTTTATTAAAAATATCAACAGTTATTAAGCAAATTTAAACGAATTTCTTTCATTTTTAAATAATGAATAGATGGTTCTAAATATAAATTAACGTTTAAGCCATCTAATAAACCTTTACGAATTTGTTCCATTTGCCATTTATTATATTCATGTTTTGCATAGAGGTCTACATTTAACCCATCTAATAGACCTTTACGAATTTGGCTCATTTCTTTATAAGTATATTTTGGGTCTGCATATTTTGAAATGTCTAATTTATCCCTCAACCCTAAACGAATTTGATTCATTTGTTTAGAAGTAAATTCATGTTTTCCATAAATTTCTACATTGAGATTTTGTTTAAGACCTAATTCAATTTGTAGTTTTTGATTTGGAGAAAATTCAATATTTAAAGATTCATTTTCTTTTCGGATATTTTGCATTTCTTTCCAATCAATAGATGGATTTAAATAAGATTCAACATTGATTTTATTTTGTAAGCCTAACCTGATTTGTTTCATTTGTTCCCATGTAAATTCATCAGTTGCATAAATTGAAACATCTAATTCTTTTCTTAATCCTAAATAAATTTCATGTAATTGTTTGTAATTAAATTCAGGTCTAATATAAGATAAATCTAAATTATATTTAAAAAATAAATTAATCAATTCTTTTTCTGGTTCAAGTTATGTATTATTTGTATTTAAATACTCATAAACAACAGTTACCTCTTATTGATAGACTGTTTTCTAACTCTCGGGTATTTTTCAAATTTCTGTGAGGAAATTCAGCGGAAATATTCACTCAGACATCAATAAGATGAAGAGCCATGGCTTTCCTAATAACCCATTCACAATGCCAAATAGTCAGAGCATTGTGAGCCGTATAATTATATAAAAATAATACTCCGAGTGACTACCTCATCACATTAAATTCGATTATATAATTATAGCCCAAGATTTCGCTTGTAGCAACCCCGGCGTATAGTTGTATTTTAAATTATAATTTTTATTTTTAACCTTTATAGTATGAACTTTCAGGGTACTGTATTAAATTATCTACAGCATTTTCGTCCCTATTCATTTCTTCTCCACAATGATAACATTTATATTCATTGTGCCTGTTCCCATGCCTATCTCCTGATAAACCTAATTTATCTTCTCCTGTTTTTACCATTCCACAACATGAACATCTTTGTGTTGATGGGTAAAATTGGTCAGCTAAATATAATTTTAATCCTGAACTTTGAATCTTTGTTGCCATCTTGATTTTGAATCTGCCAAACATCGCCTTATGTAAACTCCTACATAAACGTTTATTCATCTTCATGCTTGTTACATCTAAATCTTCAATAACAACTTCTTTATATTGACTATGTAAATAATGAACAAATTGATTTATTAATTCTTCTTGTTGTCCTAAAAGTCTCCTGTATGCCCTATCTAACTTGGTTTTCGTTCTCTGATATGACTTGCTTGTTTTCCAAAATTTATTCTTGTCTTTCTTTTTGGACAACATTCTTTGATAATGACTTATTTGTTTATGCAATTGTTCCATCCTCTTATTTAATGTTGACACTTGCATATATTCATTGAAACTATTTTTATAATCAAAATGTCTTATGTTTACATCTACACCAGTCCTTTCTCCGAATCTGAATTTATATCTGTCTCTTTCTTTTTTAGTCTCATCCTAATTTAATTTAATTGTTACTGATAAATACCATTTACTATGACTATAACTTATTGTGGAAATATCTGCTCTATCACCTTTCCATCTTATACCTTCTGACATCCTTATCCAACCAATTAATTTAGCATCTCTATTCTTTGGTCTTGGGATATAACATTTTTTATCCACTACCTTGATTGAAATATTGATACTTTGTTTTTCATCTTTCTTTTTCTTGTATTTTGGAAATTTATGATTAGGCATTTTAGGATTAAGTGCATTTTTAATTGCATCTGTAACATCAGCAGCTGCATATTGTCTTATCTTATTATTATATAAACTTTCCCAGTCTTTTAATTCAGTATTAATTCTTTTTCTTAAACTGTAAAAAGAAGGATATTTTCCCATTAATATTTTTTTTACTATTTTTCTTTTTAATTCTGATTCTGTTAATGTACTTTTGAAATATCTCCATTCCTTATACATTTCTTTTTGTACTCGTATTGCCCTATTATAACAATAACGTCTATACCCAAAATATTTTCGCAACTCTTCTATTTGCTCTCTATTAGGGTATATTTCAATCTTTTGTGATAATGTTATCCTCTCCATCTGATAATACCTTATTTACTAATTCTTCAACTTTCCTCTTCTTGTTAGTATGACTTTTCATGCCATACCATTTACCACCAAACGAAGCTAACAATGACATCATATCTTCTACTAATTCTTCTTCATTGCTCTTTTCTTCGTCCTTATGTAATATAATTATTTCTACTTCATGTTCATCACATATCCTCTCTATATATTCATAGCCAAATCTTGTTAATCGCTCCTTATATGTGATGAATATCCTACTTACCTTATCCTCTATTACATTGTCCAGTAATTTTAATAATCCTCTTCGTTTACTATTTAATCCACTGCCATGTTCCTTAATAACCTCAACATTTACTAAATCCTTTACATTCTCTAATATATATAATACCTGACGGTCTAAATCGCCCTGTTCCTTCTGATTTAAGGTTGATACCCTAGCATATATTACATCTTTTCGACTCGTGTCCGTATCTATATACATATTCCGAGCTTTTAACTCTGAGACTAAATCTTCTTTTGGTAGTATTCTTCTATTTGTACTTGTTCTTTGAAATTTCAATACACCTCTTCTATCCCAACCTTGTATTGTTTTTGGTGATACCCCAAATATATCCGATACCTCTCTTGTGGTGTAATAGGACTTGTTTATATCCTTTGAACTATATACCATATTTACCTCCTATTTTATATATCAATAATAATATCAATAATATCTAATTTATATATTTAATACTTTATTTGTAACTATAGATAACCTTTTTCATTAAAATTATAATTATTCAGTAGGTTTTTATAATATTCTTTTCTATTCATTGTTTTCTAGCTCTAATCTTATTTTTTTCATTTCTTTCCAGTCAATACTAGGGTTTAAATATAATTCAACTTCAAGATTCTTTTTAAGACCTGTTCTTATTTGTTCCATTTGATAACAATTAAATTCAGGATTTGCATAAATAGAAACATCAAGATTATCTATCAAACCATTTATTATAACTTCCATTTGGTCTAAATCAAAATCAGGATTTAATAGCAAAGAAAAATCTAAACCTCTTTCTATTGCTTTGAATATTTTTCTTTTTTGTTTTGCATTGAAATCTTTATTTAAGAACAATTCATAAGATAAATTATGTTTTAAAGAATAATATAAATATTTCATTTCTTCAGGTGGGATTTCAACTTTCGCATAAATAGAAATATTTAAGCCATCTTCTAAACCTAATCTTATAATTTCCATTTGTTTATAACTAAAATTTTTATTTAAATAATATGAAACATTTAGATTATCTTTTAATCCTAATCTAATTTGTTCCATTTTTTGCCATTTATATTCTTCTTTTGCATATAATGAAATGTCTAAATTACTATCTAAACCTAAATTCATTTGTTTATATTGATTTGAATTAAAATGCTTATTTATATAATCAGAGTAATTGAGATTCTTTAATAGACATTTCCGTATGAATTTCATTTTTTGAAAATTATATTCAGGATTAGCATAAATGAAAGCATTAATATTGGATATTACTCCTTTATAAATTTCATTTTTTTGATTACTTTTAAATTCATTTTTATTTATAATTTCTTCATAGATTATATGTTGATTTTTATTCATTTTATATTTTCCATTTTTTATTTATTATTTATATTATATAATATTACTTAAAAATAATCAATAACTAAAAATAAAAAAAGAATAGTAATTAAACTATTCTTAATTTTTATAGAATTTACCAGTTTTATAATCAATTGTATAACCTTCAGCAGTATTGAAAACTAAAACTTTTTCATCAATTTTACCATCTTCAGATTTAGCATTAACAATTACATAACGAGGTACAATTTCATTATTTTTATATACAGGTTCTGCTTTATAATAAACATTCTTACCAGTTCTTTTAACATAATTAAGAACTTTCATTTCAATATATTGCATACCACCTTTTTTATTATTCTTACCAACATTTTGCATACGAGTTCCAGTAACTACATTACGTTTGATTGAATCTCCACCAAGTGAATCAGCAATCAAATGAGATCTATTATAGAAATCTGCTTCATAAAATTTCCCTTTTGTTTTTGATGATTTAAATTTAACTTTTTTGTTATTACCTTTAAAACCAGATGGGTCAACATCTCCTTTCCATGATTGTCTCCAACCTGCTGATTCTCTTACTTTTTCTAATGTTATTACACCATAAGCAGTTCCTGTACGTCCTAATTCATCAAGTTTTGCATATTTATATTCACCTGCATTTACTGGGAATTGATTAAAATCAATATCTGATTTTCCAAGAGATTTCCAATAATCAGGATAATCAACAATATTCCATTCAGTTTCTTCTTGAACTTCTGTTGTAGTTGTTTCTTCTTGTTTTAGATCTTCTTTTACTTTGTTATATTCATCTTTTGCTTTGCCTGAGTAATCTTTAACAGTTTGAACAAATTTATTTTTGAAATCCCAGAATGTCATTCTCGCTTCTACTTTAGGTGTAGAAAATAGAACAGCAAGCATAACGATTGATACAATGGATAATTTTTTAAAATCTTTCATTTTTAAATTTTCACTTTCTTTTTTCTTTATGTTTAAATTATATAACTTTATTTCTTGTTTGTCAATAGAAAAATCAAAAAAAATAATAAATATTTTTCAACTAAATATATCTATTATTTTACCTGTAAATTTAACTTAGATGTAAAATTTCGTATTTATGATGAATTATACATAAATTACAAAATTGGTATTTTTAGTAGTTAATAGATAGTACGTATTATGTTTCAAAATTACATCTATATTAATTATTAAATTTTATTTTTATATTCAATAGGTCCATATTTTTTAATTATTC